>ENA-OPFT01001671-OPFT01001671.1-human-gut-metagenome-genome-assembly--contig:-NODE-1671-length-10596-cov-2.847927_pt1 | contig 10596 bp, 10 predicted proteins | sample MGYA00241714_ERZ501560 | MGnify/ENA primary metagenome ERZ501560 (study PRJEB25962, sample SAMEA2042392) | human gut metagenome | biome: human gut; feature: human-associated habitat; material: faeces...
CCGCAATTGGCTGGAACCAAAGTAGTTGCATATCATAATGTAAATATAGAAGAGTATGAAGCAATTTGCAATCTAATTCAAACAGCCCCTGATGAGCTTCCCCAGATTCTGATAGAATGGTTTAAAGCCCAAAGGAAAGACAAACGTAGTGCCGTGGTGTTGGCAAATTATTTGATTAGTTGTAAAAAGCCATATGTTTGTTCAAAGTATGTTTCTGACTTGTTCAATAAATCAATAAATGATATTATGGAAAAAACATTTCCTGACAGCTGACTGATTACCTTATACCGATTAATCCATTATAATAAGTCTCAAAACCTAACCATAATACCTTTTCTATAGATAACACTCCTGCTGTTCGTTGTCATCAGGAGTGTTATCTATATTTTCGGCGGTCATGGTGATGAACTGCTCGATAGGTATCGTACTGCTGCGGAATTTCAGCAGATCTTCATTCCAGTCCTTGAATATGGAGCAGGAAAATCCGACAGCGAAAAAACTGTCAGGAAAATTTGCTTTCAGCTTGTGCTGAAGCTCCTCCGCAGCCTTTTTACCTGCCGCGTCATTATCGAGAGCAATGCTGATCTTATGGATTTCCGGGTGTTCGGTAAGATACCGCTGAACCGCGCTGAAATTCACGCAGCCGTTTAAGCTGATACGGTGGTCTTTTGTCCAGTCAATTCCGAGCAGCTTGGAAAATGTAGCGTGGGACATAGCGTCTATCGGCGACTCAAAAATGCGGAGCGTATCCGAATTTCCTTTCATCACGAAAGAGTAGGATTTATCGCCGCCTGCAACCTCTCCGCGAAATTTCACCGGAGTAGTACCGCGCATGGCACAGCTTCTGATGTTTCCGCCAATGTCCCTGCCAAAGAACAGGCAGTTGTGGTGGATATCGTCTTCGGCTATCATTTTTTGCTGTATCATTGAAAGAACAATGTCCTTATCAACGCCGCGCGTCTTTATGAGGTACGCGATCACTCTGGACGGCGAGATGTTATGTGGATGAACGGAGAAAATAGCTCGATTTATTTCTGGCTTTGGCTTGGGGACATAATAGCTTTCCTGCGCATGGACTCCGTTTACTACCGTTTTCGTAATAAAATCAAGAGCCTGTTCACGGCTGCAATTCAGCGCGTCCGCCACAAGGTCAACGGGAAATCCCTTTGCACCGTCCGAGTGCCGGTACCAATTGTTCTTGTCGGGGAAGATATACAGCCCTCCGCTGTCCTTTATATGCACGGATTTGTCGGTGGTTTTGCCGCCTTCGTCAATCGTCATTCCGAGCGCGAGCGCAACGTCAAGGCAGCTCACGTTGGCGAGTTTCATGTAATCTTCTTTGCTATATTTGTACATACAATGCTTCTTTCATGGATTGTTTGACTTTTGGTGCCAGATATGATATAATTAATAACAAACTGACATATCGGAATTTAGTGGAGGAGTACAAAAAATGGAGAAAAGCGAAATTATTAAAAAGGTTGCACCTTGTTCTTTAATGTGCCACACTTGTTCGGCATATAATGATGGTATAATTTGTGTGTCAGCTAAAACATTATTAAAATATTTAGAGGGTATAAAAGAATTTTATGAGGTACATATGCCCGATGCCGTAGAAAGCTATAACAACTTTGAGGGAGTACTTAGCATATATGCGGGCGCTTCTTGTTCAGGTTGCCGCAGCACAGAACATAATGGTTGTAGCATCGAAGGGTGTTTTTTGCTTGAGTGTACAAAGAACCATGGCGTTGATTTTTGTGGAGAGTGCAATGAGTTCCCTTGTAAAAAAACGCAGGGATTGTTTGAAGAAATAGTATACAGGCAGTGGCTGGAAGGAAATCAACAAATTAAAGAATACGGTATAGAGGCATTTTGGAAAAATCATTCCGAAAATCCACATTATAAACCGTATAAAAAGTAATTAAAAATCCCGTTTGTCGAACAGTCTATAAAATCACCGGGAACTGCGCTCGGTGATTTTCCGTTGCTACGGCTCCTGCTGCTCACAATAGTCAGCCCTGCTTTCGGGGAACAGCGCTTCCTCCATGCTTATAGCGTCCTCTGAAAACGTAGCGCACTCCTGTTCGGCAATAAGCTGCCCATTTTCGTACAAGCATGAACCGGCGATTCTTCCACCCAGACTAGCCCAGCGATGATATATTCTAACGGCGGGATTAAGTTCAGCGAGCTTTCTAATCACCTTTATTGACGGATTGGCCGTTGTGACGAACCTCCATTTGTTGTATTCAATTTCGTAGATATGGGAGTTAGTCAACTGTCCCCAGTTCTGATCGCACCAGTCACTCCAATTCGGCGCTCCGTACTTTTGCAGACATTCTATCATTCTTTTTCCGTCAGCAAAATAGCCGACATCGGGATAGGGATAGTTGCCAGTGATACAGTGGTTGAAGCCGTCGTTATTGCTGTAATATTCCTTGACAAGACTGAACAGCCTGTCATATTCATCGTTAGACAGCTTTTCAAGGTGATGGTCTGCTGTACCGGGATTTACCGCCGTAAGATAGCAGTCTATCTTTACCCGCGACATACCTGCGGGAAGAGAGGCTAATTCGTCCGGCACAGGGAGGATTTTTGCAAAATCCATCATCGGATAATTCGGCGTCACAACGCTGTTTATCAGCTTTTCAATGTCAGGCTGTGAACCACTTAAATGCAGTTCATTTTGGATTTCGGGCATTTGGGTTTCCTTTCTATAACGCAAAAAGCCGACTGCATTTCTGCAATCGGCTTTTTAATGTTCAGTTGTAGTCTTGATTATGCGGAAGTCTTTTTGGCAAGTTCCTTTACTTCTTCTTCGTCAAGATCCAGTATTTCTGCTATCTCCTTAATGGAATAGACTTTCTTTGCAAGCATTCTGAGAGCAGTTTCGATCCTATCTTCTTTAACTAATTCTTCAACAATTCTGCACATAGTCTGTACGCCCTCCTTTGAATTCTTATAGTAGCCGGCTCTGTCCGCAAGGACCTTGTAGCTGATAGCATCGGGGTCAACACAGGTGAAGTCCCTCATCAGCTTTCCGAGCTTGGTGTCGTTTTGAATCTGGCTGTTTACATATATAATATGTGAGCCGTCGTTAAATTTATCCGCCGTTCCGTTTATCATGCGGTCGATGATGTACAAAGGCTGATTTCCTTTGAGCACGTCGCTTTCCGTAATAAATATCACGAAACTTTCCGGCAGTTTGGAATAATCCTCGCCGACCAGCAGAGTATCAGAGTCGATCATACTGCTGATATAACGTGCGCGCTGGGGATTTGCTCCGCTATCGCTGCGCTGTATCTCAATGTCGTACTTGGTGCCGTTTGTGTCCTCGGCATACACGTCAAGCCTGACCGAATGAGTTCTGAGGCTGTTTATCGTGTACTGCGTCTTGGTTTCCTTAACGGTTATGTCGTCCCTGTCGAGAATAATTCTTATAACCAGTTCCGCGCAAGCCTTGTCGGAAAGAACGGCAGTCATAAAGTCATCGTCCATAAGACGCATTTCCTTGATTTTGCTGATTATCTTTGCCCGTTTGAGTTCATGGGTATTTTCATCCATAATAGAACCTCCATGCTGTCCTAATTATATTTTATCACAAATCAGATTGTTCGTCAAGTGGAACTGTTCAGCTTTGTTTATATATGCCAAGAAACTTGATGAACAAATCCTCCTGCTGCAAGCAGAAGTTCAGATATTCCTGCACCGTACTGTCATCGACCTTGCCGATAGTTCTGCGTATCGTTTCACGGTCAAAGCTGACGGAAACATCGGGCAGGTCATCGTATTCGACCTCATGCTTTGGGCCATCGCTGTCAGAGGTCGGAGGTTCAGCAGATTTTTCAGATGTCTCCGGTTCGCTCGCGTTATCCTCGGATTCTTCGACCGGCTGTGGCTTGGCTTTCGGAACTTTGCCGGATATTATCCCGGAGATTTCGTCCTCATCAAATCCGAAACCGTTCCGGGAGATAAGCCGCTGCGCCGCTTTTTCATTTATCGTTGCTTTCGGATTATCTTTAAGCCAGTCGGCAAGTACGGATTGATTTCCTGCGGAGAGGTCAGCGAGGTAAACGGCAGTCATAATATTGAACCTGCCGTCATTGAGCTGCTCAAGCAGGCATTCCTCGAGCCTTGCGCACCTGATATAGCGCTCAATGGTCTTGCGTGACAGCCCGTACTGTTCAGCCATGATTTTCTTGACGCCATAGCCGTTTTTCTTCCGGCTATTCTGCCGAGGACGTCGTACTGCATTTTGTATGCTTTTATCAGCTCCACCACCGACAGACTGTGCCTTTGACAGAGGTTCGTATCAAGCATCATCAGCTGTGCGTGATCCTCGTCGGTTTCCTTGATTACCGCATTGATTTCAGTCCAGCCGAGCCTTTCGCAGGCTCTCACGCGGTTGTGTCCCGCGATAATGCGGTACTTCTCGCCGGCGGGAGTGACGATTATCGGGGAGAGCAGACCATTTTCCTCAATGGAAGCCGCAAGGCTTTCAAGCGCCTCGTCCGTGTATGGCTGGAACGGCTGATTTTTCCATGAAACAAGGCGGCTCAGCGGTATTTTCTTTTCAGCAATCCCGGAATCGTCCTGAAAGAACGCGGATCCGTCGTAAGTTACGCTGTTGCGTGATAAGTTCAGCATTATTCTCCCTCCCTTGCGAGTATCTCACCGACAAGTTCTCTGTACTGCTTTCCGATATTGCTGCTCTTGCTGCGGATAAGTGATTTCCTGTTCGCAGAGCTGTACGCCGCCTCGATCCGGCGGGGAATTTTTGTGGAATAAACCAGGTCTGAGTATTCTTTGGAAAGCACTTCGTCTACCTCTTTGGTCATTTTGGTGTTATCTACCATTGTTTCTACTATTCCGCATATCGTCAGATTTTTGTTGGTATTCTTTCGGATAGCGTTCACGACCTGCTCAAACTGTATCAGACCGTTCACGCTGAACATCTGAGTTTGAACGGGTACGATTATGCCGTCCGCTGCCGCAAGCGCGTTGTGGACAAGCATTCCGAGAGAGGGAGGGCAGTCGATGAGAATGTAGTCGTAGATTTCAAGCGAACTATCATTCATTATAGCATTGCGAAGTATCTGTATCTGTTCTCTGCACATCATCTGCGCAAGGAATATCTCCGCACTGGAGAGCATGATGTCAGCAGGTATGTAGTCGATATGTTCGTCTGCATTGCTGATTATGCAGTCATGCGGCTGGCATTCGCCCTTGAGTATGTGGAGCAGTGTGCGGCGGTTAGGTTCGAAATCATATCCGAGATAATCTGAAAGATTAGCCTGCGGGTCTGTGTCTATGCAAAGCACTTTCTTTCCTTTTTCAGCAATAGCTGCTGCAATATTAACAACGGTAGTGGTTTTGCCGACTCCGCCTTTCTGGTTTGCAACTGCGATTATTTTCATTGTGGTTTCCTCCTAAAATCGTTGTTCTTCCTTTGTGATTATATACGCATAGAAAGGCGGCGAGGAAGACACGGCTGACCGCCGACACCGCCTGTCGGGTAGCTAGTCCGTCTATGCGTTTGCCTAGGTAACGCTGATTATAACAAAATCGCCACGCTCAAACGAAGGAACTCACGCGGCTGATTTTGTTATGCTTCGCTATAATCAGCGTAACCTAAGCTCTTGGGAGCATATAGCCTTATAAGCTGAGATATGTCTTACAAAAATCCCTCATCTCTGCATATCCCTCAAAACCAAATTCGTTCTGCGGAAGCATGAGATATTCACAGGTTTGCTGAAATATTGCGGTTTTCAGATATGCCGACAGGCTATGTATCTTTCCGCGTTTCTTGTAAACCTTGTCGGATACCTGCATGATGATATCACGGTTGACATGGCTGATCGTTTTCTTGATCACATTCGGTGCGACCTCGCAGGAACCTAATTTAACGGGCTTGTCCGCTGTCATCAGTTCGCATATTGCCTTGACGGAACAATCTGCAAAGTTTGGACCGGTAATAGGGATTATTCCATGATACCCGATAGAAGAACGAACCTTTTCAGCCAGTTCTTCCGAGTTTTCAACAAACTGTTCGGCTGAATTGTCAGCAGGTGTGGACCTTTCAATCATATAAAGATTTTTTCTTTTTGATTGATTATATTTAGATTTGTCCTCCCTTTGGGCGGAACTTGTTCCGTCGTTTTGGCAGAACTTGTTCTGACCTTTTGGCGGAACCTGTTCTGACTTTTCGGCGGAACTTGTTCCGACTTTTGGGCGGGACTTGTTCTGACCTTTTGGCAGAACTTGTTCCGACCTTTCGGCGGAACTGGTCAGCCATGCTGTCTGAGAGTGGTTTTCTTCTACGGTTTCCGCGCATTTGCTGCCGTTTTCTCCGGAAAAATTGCTTGGATTTTTCTGAGATTGAACTGAAAAGGGGAATGCAGAATTGCTGAAAGAAGAAATTTCATTTTCAGTTTGAATAGGGTTTTCAACACTTTCAACAGTGCTTTTCCGTTCCTCACGCGCCATTACTTTGAGCTGATTTTTCTCATAAGCAGCAGGCTTGATTTCTTCAGAAATGCTCTTACCCATTTCAATAAGGGAAAGTATTTTCTCAAAATCATCGATGAGGTAGAAACATCTTCGGGCAGGCATACCACGCGTTTCGCACTTTATGAGATTGAGGTCAACAAGCGCTTTGATACAGCGTTTCTGCTGTTTTTCTGAAAGTGAAGTGCTTTCCTGCAAATCAGGGACGGTAGAGTAGAACCAACCGTCATCATCGAGCATTTCACGCTCGGAATAGTAATACCATTTGGCGACAAGCGCGCCATAGATAATCGTTTCGCTGAGTCCTATTGCATGGGCAAGAGGGCGGTTGAACGAGATTGTGTTATCCGGATTGAGTACAAGGTAGAACGGGTTCATGAGAGCCTCGCTTCCTTAAAGCACCGGTATACGAGAATTGAATTGTAGGTCATTGTGGTTCTCCAATCAATCAGTTCAGGGTTATGTCTGGGGGATATAGCATAGATGGCGGCACGAACCCTGACCATGCCGCCGTTCGGTTGATCGTTCCTATCTATGCTTGTTAAACTGCTGAAATCATACACCTGCAAAGCAAATATATCACAGCAGAATTAACCAAAAAGAAAGGCAGCCATTTATAATGACTGCCTGTGAATATACTTAGTTTTTCGATTGACTGACTAAATACATTGCAGTCATTATTACACAAACGGGTATTTATATAATAATGATTGCAGAGTATGACATACCAGTCTACCGTTAAAAGTCGTCCAATTTTTGTCCAAACATGATATTATAGTTCCTTAATTTACCAGGGTAATATCATGGAATAAGGTGTCTGAAATACGATTCAAGCGTGTAGAATATTATACCGTAAAATTAGTTTTGCACCACATTTTTCTATTCAATTCCCGTACGGGTCACCACAAGCATAGCTCACATTTGGCTTAACAAAGCCGATTGTGAGCTTTTCTTTTTGTCCCAAATCGGGCTATGGGTCTTATTTGGGTATTATTCTCATCAAGCCCCTCTTTTAGTAAAATCCAGCGCCTCCGCCACGGCGTTGCAAGCCTTGACTTGGTTCTCTCGGAACATATGCCCGTAAATGTTCAGGCTCGTGCTCACCTGCGAATGTCCGAGGATTCCCGAAACGGTTGTCGGGTCAATTCCCGCGCCGATAAGTAAACTCGCGTGAAGATGTCGGAATTGGTGTATGCCATAAAACGGGAAATTGTACTCCTTGCAAAACTCTTTCAGCCAGCCGTAGGGCGTCTGCGGATTCATCGGCATACCGTTCCATTTTGTAAACAGGCGGTCGTTCTCGACCCATTTATCGCCGAGCCGCTGTTTTTCGCTTTCCTGCTCGGCTCTGAACTGCTCAAGAATTGCAAGCACCTCGGGCGGCAGCTTGATAAAGCGCACCGAATTCTCGGTTTTTGTGGTGTCCGTGTAAATTCCCTTTGCCTTCGTGTAATTAGAGGTGCGCTGAATATGCACTACACCTGTTTCAAAGTCAATGTCCTTCCACTCAAGACCCAGCATTTCGCCACGGCGCATACCGCTGTAAATGTCCAGCGTGAAGAATGTGCGCCATTTCAGCGGCGCTGTTTCAAGCAGCTTCAAAAATTCCTCCGTTTCCTGTATTGAGAGGATTTTGCGCTCTTTCTTACTGCCTTTCGGGATTGTAACACGGCGGCAGGGGTTGTCGGTCAACATATCCATCTTGATTGCATAGTCAATCACAGTCGAGATGAACGAGAGATAATGCACCATTGTCTTGTGTGAAAGCGGCTTTTTAGTAATCTCGTTTGTGCCGTCCTGTGCAAGTGAATTGATGAATTTCTGAATAAGTCGGGTGGTTATCTTGTCCAGCCGAATATGACCGATTGCCGCATAAACCCGCTTCGTTAGCTGTCTTTGCCGTGTATAGGTCGTACTTTTGAGGTTGAGCTTTGCGTATTCTTCGAACCATTCCTCGGCGAAGGCTTCAAACTTTACCGCCGATACGATTTGCCCTCGCTTGCACTCCTCCTCAAAGAGAATTGCCTGTCGCTGTACCTCCTTTTCAATTTGCTTTGCGGTCATTTTCTCGTCGGGCGTCCAAGTCATACGCTGAAAGACCTGTGTTCCGTCCGCCTTGTAGCCGCAGGATACCTTAATTCTGTACGAGTTTCCTCGTTTTTCGATTGATGCCATTAGTTTACCTCCTTGTCGGTCAACCATTGGCATATTTCTGCAACTCTATTTTACCACTTTAAAGCGTGATTTGTCAAGTGCTTTTTGACGATATTATTGAGAAATATGCCTTTGGTTTGTGTTGGGTTTCTGTCTGTAAACATATTTCTCAATCTGAAGAAGCGTGACAGGCTGCCCAGACTAACAAGCCCATCGGCGCTTCTAACCGTCAATCAATGCCGTTATGCAATACCGTTGAGGTACGCAATCAAAGCGGATTTCGGGATAAGTATCTTCCCGTTTTTACCCTGTCCTGCACGGACAAAGGGAATTTCGTTTCTCGCAATAAGCTGTCGAATGGTGAATTCGTTCAGCCCTCGGATTTCCTGTGTGCATTCCTTTATGGTCAGCATTTCGACAGGTTGTTCAACTGCACATTCGACAGGCTGCTCCTCATCGTCAAGCAGCTTGCTCAAAAGCGAGGTAACCTTTGCGATAATGTCCTGCTTCTTGGCTTGGGTCATACTTCCGCCTCCTTTCCTTATCTTTTATGTTTCTTCCGATTAACAGTTTGCATAGGCTGTTCGGGGGAGTTTTCTTTTTTCTGCTCTGCTTCTCTGCGTTCACGCTCGGCTTTTATAAGATTATCTATATAATTGCCATCAACGATTTCCTCGTAAGTGCGTATCACATTCTCTATTTGAGAAAGCTGTGTTTTCAAGCCAATATCATCAGCGCCGTTCTCTGCTTTATCCCGCAAGTCGGCAGCTATCTCGTAAAGCTGTTCACGGGATTTAATATCCAACTCGGAAAGCGTGTTCAGACAGTACAGCAACCGCCCGATTGTCAGGTCGTTCATAAAGTCGTAAGGCTGTTGCGTTTTCCATTTTGCAGGGGTTATCTCAAACTTTCTCACAAGAGTAACCGTTGCATTTATCGTTGCGTAAAACGGCTTCTCAATTTTGCTTGCAGCATATTCATCTTGCAAAAAGCTGTCGGGTAGTTTGTTTCTGTCCTCAATTCTCTTTTTCAGAGAACACTCCGAATAATCAGCTCCCAGCGATTTCAGACGAAACGGTCTTTGGGCATACGGCGGCTTAACTGCAATATACTTTCTTCGGCGCACCTCATATTTATTTGCTTCCAAAAGCTGAATGAAATGCTCAAAGTCCCTTGCCGAATATATAAGTCGGTCTATAAAGAATTTCAGTCGTTCACTGTAAGTCTGCTCATTCATCGGCTTGAATGCGGCAAGCGCTTTCTTCACAGACGACTCGTAGTATTCGGGGATATAGATTGAGTTAACCTCCTCGACAAAGGGACAATTCACTCGCTGTAACTGCTCGATTATGTACTGCCGCTTCTCGTCGTTGTAAATCTCAATCGGCACAAATGGCGATTTGGTCATAGCCTTTAACTGCGATATTTCTTTATTTTTCATTGTAACAGTATCACGCAGAAAATCATTCTGATTGAGAATATCGCCCACATCGGTACTGCTCAAATCAACAGGATTTTCCTTTTTCAGAGCATTGATATGCGCATTCTTGCTGTCGATAATTTGAGCATATTTCTTGTATTCCTCGACAGACTTATGGTCGTGAAATGCGCCCACAACCTGCCGAACTATATTGTGATTATTCAGAATTTCCGTCAGCTTTGCCCGTTCGGAACTGCCCCATAAAATCGCTTCTGTTTCCTTTTTACCGCTTGCCGAAAACCCCATTTGCTGAATTGCGCGCTTCATTGATACACGGGTCGATAAACCTTGCTTTTGCCCGCAGCAGACGGGAACGAAATCAATGTGCAGATGCGGAGTTGCTTCGTCTAAATGCATAACCGCATTGAATACTTTAAGATTTGGATTACGTTTTTCAAAATCACGCATATATTCCTCAAGCATGATTTTCGCTGTTTCCCATTTTTCAGAACCTACAC
>ENA-OPFT01001684-OPFT01001684.1-human-gut-metagenome-genome-assembly--contig:-NODE-1684-length-10512-cov-1.855790_pt1 | contig 10512 bp, 6 predicted proteins | sample MGYA00241714_ERZ501560 | MGnify/ENA primary metagenome ERZ501560 (study PRJEB25962, sample SAMEA2042392) | human gut metagenome | biome: human gut; feature: human-associated habitat; material: faeces...
ATTGTCCGTGCCGTCTATTTTTTCAAGGGTGAACAGCACATCGCAGTCTGCCTTTACCATAGCCGCCTCGATATCGTCCTCGGAAATGCCTGCAACTATTGCCTGAGCGGTCTCGGGAACGGCGTTATAAACGCTTCCGCCCTTTATGGAAACGATATTCTTATCATCGGAACAGCAGCTCATATCGTACCTTATCATGCCCTTTTCGATGCTGATAATGGGGAACTCGCCGTCGGGAGTGAACAGCATTGGCGGGAAGCTTTCCTTTGAGGTGGAATATTCCATATCCGTAGAACCGTTTTCCTCGTTGCTGCCAAGGATAAGGCGGAAGTTTTTGTTGACCTTTATGCCGCTGTCCTTTATCATCTCGACGTTGTATATCCATATCGTGAGCTGAAAATCCTCCGGGGACTGTGGCTCGCAAAGCCCGATATTCTCGCGCTTAAGCACGGGTTCAGGAGTGAGCCCGGCACGCAGCAGTTCAGCAAGTGACTCGCCTGCTTCATAAATCGCAGTGTATTCTGTCATTTCAGTCCTCCAAAAATTCACCGAACGGTGAATAGATATCAACCAGGAAACTCCCTGCGGGCTTTCCGTTCTTACGGAAAACAACCTCTGCGCGGCTTGTTCCATTCACGGGCGCAGGCGCTTCAAACTCTGCGGTCTGCCCTATCGCAGTGGTGCACAGCAGATTTCCGTTGTAGATAACGTCGTATTCTCCGGTATCGTCCTCAAAATCGAATTCCATCGGCAGCAGCTGCACCGAAAATTTCACTGTATTTCCGCTTCTGCGGGTCAGCCACAGACCATCGCCCCTCAGCTTTTTCGGCAGTGAACTGCGCAGCGCGCCAGCAAGCCCTGCGCTTGTCCCGCTGCCGGAAGTCAGCGCGCCTCCGCTGGACTTGTCAAGTTCAAGGAGCGATTTCGCGTAATCTGCCTTGCTCGTAAGGGCGTTCATTTTTGCGTCCTCATATGCGGTATTCAACGCGTCAAGCTGCGATGACGATACAGTGCCCAGCCGGAATTCATCGGCGGCTGTATGGTACGCTTCTGCGGCGTCGATGTACGTCCTCAGAGCTTCACCCAGGGAATAGTAGTTCTTCACCACCGTTGTGTATTCTGCTGTGATGTCTGCGGTTTCTGAGATTACCTCTGCGCCGTCGGTAGCGCATATCGTGCCGGGGGTTCCCCAGTCGGAGAGTTCGTCGGGCGAGAGTTTCAGCGCGTCCGTTATAAGATACACGTCGCTGAAATCATGGTCAGATCTCAGCGTTTCACCAGTCACGCTTTCTATTTCTGCTTTCAGCGCGCTGACATCAAACAGCAGGCTCTCTATCTCGTAATATTTGTCGCTGCGCTGTTTTTCCGCTTCATCGGTCTGCTGCTTCGTGCATTCGCCTACAAGGTATTTCTGCGCGAATTCTTCGGCAGCAGACTTCATTCTCTCATAGCGGTCGGTTTCAAGCGACAGCCTTTTCAGCAGGATGTCGTAATCTATAAGATTTTCCGCAAGGGAATACTCCTGCTCTGAATGCGCCGACGCAAACTCGCTGTAAACGCTCAGCCGCTGCGTGTAAAGCTCACTGACGGAAGGTTCTTCCGCTTCGGCTGTTCCGTCGGGAATTCCGGCAGCGTTCAGCGCCGTTTCAAACTGCTTTGACAGCGTTTTCAACTGCTCTGAGTACCCGGAAACTGCATTTGCTGCAGTCACATTCTCGCAGTACAGACCGTATGCAGCCGCATTCGCCGTAATGAGTATTCCCATTGATATCACCGCTGCAGCGGCTGTATAACGCTTCATTCTACCACCTCTCAGAAGCCAAGGCTCTCAAAATCTTCAATGTCAAGCCCGATATCTTCAAACAGTTTTGCGATGTCGCTGCGGTCCGTTGTTTCATCGCTGTCCTCCGCGGGAGGTACGACCTCGCCGGAAAGCGAATGCGCCGATAACATGAGCAGTTCACCGTCGGAGCTCACCCACCAGTAAACCACCGTTTCAGCATATGTGACGGCGTAGCATTCAACGGACTGCTCCGTTATACCAAGCAGCGAAGCCTGCGACGGAAGCGTTCCCTCGACCTTTGCTTTCGCTGCTGCAGACGGGACGTTTATGTCATTCACGGAGCGTATGTTCACGGCAACGCCGCCTGTCGGCAGGGAATACACCGCGCGCACCGAAGCCGGGTCGCTGCCCCGGGCAAAGCTGCATTCCAGTATAACGCCGGAGCCGTCAGTCAGCCGGAAGCAGTCGTCGTACACCGACTTCACCGCATTCGGGAAGCACTCAGCAGCCGCAGCTGCGTCAAGGCCTATCAGCTCGTTCCAGTCAATGAAGCCGTCAAGGAACTGCCCGGAATACACCGTTTTTCCCGCGGCGTTTGTAAGGCTGCCGGACCCGGAGGGCTGCCCGGAAACGAAACAACCCTCGTATTTCATTCCGTTGGGGTAGGTGCGCACTGCGGAACCGCTTATCACGCCGTCGCTGAACGTTCCCGCCGTGACTGTGCCGTCAGCGCCGTATAACGTGCCGCTGCCGCTGTAAACTCCGCTCTCAAACTCGCCTGAATAAAGCCGGGAGCCGTTTTCGTAAAGCGTTCCGCTGCCGGAAAACACGCCCATCTCGAAGCTTCCGCTATAGTGTTTTTCACCGTTTTCGTAATACAATGTGCCGTTGCCGTTATACTTGCCGGCTGTGAACTGCCCGCTGTATTTCAGGTTTCCATTGGGGTAGTATTCCAGCGCGTCCCCGTGGGGAACTCCACCGCTGTACGAACCGCTGTAATGCAGATTTCCGTCGTCGTAGTTCTCCTTGCAGGTGCCCTCCGCAACATCGTCCGTGAAATTACCCGTGAACAGCAGCACGCCGTTGCGCGTTATAGTCCCGCTGCCCTCAAGCTTGCCGTTGCGGAATTCCCCGGACCACATGCAGTCGTCTTTGTAAAGCTCCCCTGCGCCGTTGTACTTACCGTTTGAGAACATTCCGCGGTAGAGCACGGTGCCGTCCTCAAGATAGAGGATACCGCTGCCGCTGTACACGCCTTTTTCGTAGTTGCCTGCGTACTTGTTCCTTCCGTTTTCCCAGAATTCCTCGCCGTATTCTACCGCAGAACCGTCATTCAGCCTGCCCTCAAATTTGAGCTCGGTGAATTCCCTGTCGTAGTACAGCCGGACGCGCCCGTTATAAGCGGATACTGCAGTTTCCTCAAACTGCATGTCCTTTACCCACCACCAGCTGGTGAAAAGCGGGTGCAGGACAAATATGTACAGCAGTACCGCTGCGATGATTATAACAGTTATCAGCAGGACAAGCGATTTTGCAATATATATCCTGCCCCAGTCGAAATAATCCTCGCGCTTTTCGGGCTTTCGCTTTGCCAGCTTCGGGAACTTGCTGACTGCACCCGGCACAGCCGACGTCACCCTGCCTACGCTGAACATATATTTGAATTTACTGCTCACCACCCGGAAAGGGCGAAGCAGCGCATTTTTCAGCACTCGTATTATAAGCGCTATTCCGTTAGCGAGCTTCTTGATCATAAATCACATGTCCTTCCATGCAGGGGCGGTTGTACGTCAGATTTCGCTGCCGTCGTAAATTCGGTATGTCAGCTTGCGCCTGCCAGAGTTTATGTTGTGTTCCGCAAGGTAAAGGTAGTTCCTTGCGGTGCCGTCGTCGGGGGCGTATTTCACGATGTTCATGAAACGCGTCCTTGCGCCGATGAAATCGCCGTTTTCAAACAGCTTCAGCGCCGCGCTGAATTCCCCGCTGAACTGTTCTTTCAGCTTTATCATTGCGTATGGGTCGCTGTCGAACATGTCGTAAAGCCCGACTGCGCCCGTACCTTCCGCTGAAAATTCACCTATCCTGCGGCTGCGGTATTTACCAGCGGGCAGGGTGCGGAATGCTTCCTCGGTGCAGAAGATGTACAGACCGCTGTCGTCGCACAGCTTTTCTATCTCTTCTGCCTCGGTAATTACGCCGGAAACCGCGGTAGGCTCCATTCGCTTTTCATCGCCGATAAATCCAAGCAGCACATCGCCCTCGCTTATCACCACGCGGACGTCCGCAGTCTGCTTTCCGCGAAGCCGGCACACCTCGTTGTAGGCTGCCGCGCTTTCCCGCATCTTTATCGCAGCGCGCAGTGCGTCCTCGGCATTGTTGAATATCGCGCTGCAGCCGTTGTACAGGAAATTATACGCCGTGCCGCCGTGGCTCCCTATTATCGGTATCAGCTGTTCGAAAACACCGTTTATGCTTTCAAAGATATCCTGCGAACCCATCATTCGTTCGGCGTCTGACATTCTGAACCGGAGAAGCAGAACTGCCATTCTCCGCTTAGAATGCAGTGACTTATCGACGCGCTCGATCTGGGTTTCACCAAGGTTTTTCAGGAAGCTCAGCGGAACAAAGCGGTAATAGGAATTATTCAGGCGTTCAAGGCTTGTCGTCTTGTCAACGATGTGGTCTGAAAGCGCCCTCACCGACCGCGAGAGTTCTTCTATCTCGTCGCCGGTGCTGATGTTTATCGGGGTGTTGTATTCCCCGGAAGCTATCTTATCGACTGAGCGCTTAAGCTTTCTCACTGCGCCTGCGGTGATATTCTCGATTATCATGAATATCACAACGAGAACCAGTCCCCCGCCGACAAGGAACAGGTTTATCATTCGCTGTATTCCGTCCACCGCACTGGAAAGGCTGCTGATACGGATACCAACTATCATGTATGCGTCGCTGGTCGTAACTGGTATCGATATCCTGCGGACAAGGAACAGCTTTTCACCCTCAATTCCGCTCTGCATGTGGAAGCTCTCGGTATCCGTCATTCCTGTCGCAATGTCCGTCAGGTTAAGCCCGTATATCAGACGGTCTGCATTCGTGCCCGATGGGTAAAGGTCGGTGGAAGCTATAAGGCGCATTCTGCCGTTCTTTATCTCTGCAAGATGGACCTGCGGCTTTTCGTCGTCGCCGTCGAATGCATTCTCCGGGTCAGCGGAAGCTGCCGCCCTGCCCTCTGCAGCGAAAAGTTCCTCATAATCGGAATACTGCGGCTCGCTGCCCGCGATACCGCTCATAGCGTCCTCAAAAGTGTTGGCAATAATCTGCGCTTCATGGCTGTAATTCCCGGTGACTATCTGCTCCACCTGCGGAATTATTATCAGATAGGACAGCGAATACAGCACCATGAATATCAGCATTATCATCAGCAGCGACTGCCGCAGGAGTATCGACAGATGCATTTTCAGAATGCTGACGTAAAAGTCCCATGTGAGTATCGTCAGCAGTATCACGCCCACGGCTACCGCTGCAAGGGTGAGTATCGAATTTATCTGCGTACTGCGGTCAACATCATCGGTGTAAATACGGGACATCACTGAAAAGCTCCCGTAATAGAGCCTCTCGGCTTCATCATGTATGCAGCCGAATATGTTGCCCGTAATTCCAACAGAGATATCTGTCATGTCCGCGGGAGTTATGGATTCCTCGGCATTGATGACCCTGCCGCCGGAAAGCGCCGCTGAAATGGAAAGATCCTTTGACAGCGTATAAATATCGCCGGTCGCAGAATCCATCATATAAACCAGGTCGATGCCATTCCAGAAGCGGTCGAAAACCGCGTCCTGCCTTACGTTGCCAATGGATTTCTCACCGCTGGCGCCGAGCACTGAAAGTCCCCCATGAATCCCCAGCGCGACGCTGCCGTCTGAGAAAGTATACGCGCCATAGATGTCACGGTCCGGAAGCTGATATTCAGCGATTTTCGCGCACGGCTCCGAGTTGTTTTTCAGCGCCGAGAACACCTCCGCTCTGCCATTGTCCAGCAGCGAGAAGTAAACCGAATTGTCGTCCTCGCTGAACGCCGAAATAATGACGGACTGCCCGTTCATGTACCTTGAAAGCTTCTGCGAAAATACCTCGCCCGCGTACGTTCCGTCCTCATAAAAGCTGTGAACCACAGCACGGCTGACAAACAAAGTTGCCTGGTCGAATTCATAGGTCGTCAGGTAAATTCCCTTGTCATGCTCAACGTATATTCCAGCCGGGACGAAGCTTTCACCGAACACATCAGGTGAAAGCCGCTTTTCAAACAGCCTTTTGCCCGCTGAGTCAATGCAGACAAGATTTTTATACGACCCGCTGTCGCTTATGTAATATATATCCCCTGCACGGTCCAGAGCATAGGTGCTGCTGACCGTCTTTTCTGCAATGCCACCAAAGCCGAACCCGAAATTTGATGTGCCGATAAGCAGCGCCACGCCTGTCGTACAGAATATGAGAAGTATCACGATAAAGCTTATCGTCTTTTTTACCATGTAAATATCCTCCGTTTTCTGACAGGTCCTACGCATTTCTGCGTTTTTTGCGGCGCTTGCGGGCACGCCTGCCGAGATATGCGAACAGCCCTTCCTTAAGGTATTCGCTTCGCGTCTTTTCTGCCGATTGCTGCAGGTTTCTCCATGCGGAATATGCTGCCGCGCAGCTCGCGTATTCGCCCGAGCGCATTCCGTCGATGAATTCGCCAATTTCATCGGGAAAGTATCTGTCCCGATGGAACATTCTGTCCAGCATGTTTCCGAGCCTTATGGTGCGGAATTTCCCGCTGCCGGATATGTCGGGGTCAAGCAGCATGTTGAAATGCACCTGACCCTCCCGTGGGTCCACAACTGCGTTTTCCATCAGCAGCCCGCAGGCAGCGGTGCGGTCGTCTGCAAGGTCGAATTCCAGCGCGCCGCACAGCATGCTGTCTGCAAGCTTTATGTCGGCGTCATAGTTCTTGGAGCGCTGTCGGTAATATTCCTCAAATGGGACCCCGTCGTGATAGGCAAACACCGCTGAAAAGCTTCCGTCTGCCGTAACAAGCCCGCGCAGTCCCTTGAAGCGCTTATTTTCCAGGTCGTAGAAAAGGGGCAGCAGTTCGCGGATATAAGTCATATTGCTGTACTGGTCAACTATGAAAATTTCCCCGCTGTTAACGGTAACGTCACAGCACAGCGCCGCTTCAAAACCGGTGTGCGATCTGAGAACTTCCGTGACTTTATATCTTCCGCAGTCTATGATCTCCTGCAAACCACTGCACCTCCCTGGTGATGTTTATTCCTCCACAAGCACGAATGCAGAGGTTCTGGTCACGCCGTCCGCATTGCTGCACGCGATGACCTCGTATGTTCCCTCGACGGAGGGCGCCTGATAAAGCCCGTTCTCGTCTATGCTTCCACCCTCGGGGTCGCTGACGGACCATGTGACCGTCTTATCCTCAGTGCCGCTGACCTCTGCCATGAAACGCACTCTCTCAAGCGGCTTGAGCTTCTGTATATCAGGGCTGATACGGATAACGATATTGTCCTTGTACCTCAGCTGCGCTGTATCGCGGGTGGGCTTATATGCGAACCAGCGCACTCTCACGCTGTGCCCGTCAACATAGTCTGAAAGCCGTATCCCTATGCGGAAAGTTCCCTTATCCGGGCTTAAAAGCGCAGCCGCCTGTATCTTCGGGACTGCCTTTTCACCCTTGACCGCGAATATCTCCCCGTCGCCGAAAAGCAGTTTTCTGCCGGTGTCGTCGTCGTATTCCACCGAAACCGAAATGCTTACATCGCCTATGCCGAGATTATGCGGGATATCATCCGAAAAGAACCTCGCATTCACGCGTATCGCACCCGAAATCGGAATATCGCAAACACCGGAGGACGTCGCGTAATCGTACGCCTCCGCAGACGGAGTGCCGAACTTGAAATTGAGCCGCTTGTCTTTCTTGCTGTAAGCTGCGGAAACCTGCGGCTTCTGCCAGTATTCCAGCGTTTCGACCTCGGTGCTGACGCCGCCCCTGAACACATTCTCAGGCTTTGCGGAAGCTGCGGGAACAGGCTCTGCAGCAGCGGAGGACGCGTGTTCCTCCGACGGGAGCGCATTCACCCGCTGCGCGAAAGGAAGCGGGGTGATGTGCTTGATGATGAACCCGGTGCCGATGTTCATGCAGTCCACTTTTGCAAGGTATATGGGGGTATTTTCACCGCCAAGGTGCTTTTCAAGGGTGCTCATTCTGGTTTCGCGCATGAGGGAGCAGCTTTCTGCGTCCTTACAGAGATACACCTCGGGGGCGTCCACCTGCACTTTATCGGTGAAATCGCCCATCTGCACTGAAATAGTCGCCTTGTCCTTGTGCAGCGGCACGGAAATATCAGCCGCTTCAGCGCAGTTAAGGCTGAAATCCGCATTGAACACATCTGCCCCAAGGCTGGTATCCTCGGTGAAACTCAGCCGCGAAACCTCGTCCCCACCGGAATGGAAGTAATCCGCGCTGAACGAATACGCGAACGAAACCTGCGGGTCGTCAATTCCCTTTATGACGATAAATCTCACCGTTATCTCATCGCCGGAAGCAGCAAGCTTCGGCACGACCCTGACTATCCTCAGCCCGTGGGAACTGTACACAACGGAAACACTGTTCACCCCCGCGCCGCCGTATATCTCGGAAAGGTCCGGCTCATCGGTGGAAAGGAACAACCTGTAGCCCTCTTCGATCTTATTGTACTGCTCGCTGCCGCTGTCCGCTGCGCCGATGTTGTTCACCGGCTCGCGGTTTTCCTGTGCGTACTGCAGGCAGAGATAAGCGCGGTCTGACTTTTCAAGGCTCTCACAGCCATCTACCATACGCAGCTTTCTGATAACGGGAGTGCTCACGCAGATCTCTCTGCCCATGTAGTCAAGCGCCATTCCTGTTTCAACGGAAAAGGAAACGTCGTCGTTGCGGTAAACTCCAAGCCCGCAGACTACACCAGCGCCGTAAATAGTGCGGTTGAGAAGCCTGCGCTTGTTGTTGAAATAACGCTGCTCTGTTTCAAAATCCCTGGCAGTCAGCATTTTGCCGTAGAAATATCTGTTTCTTTCAAGCGGAAAGAAATTACTGTTCTTCATCGTTGCTTCCTCCTAAAATAATATCTCCGGCGATACTGCCTGCGTCGGCTTCCGCGCAGGAATATCCGCTTATCACTGAATTCACGCCGAGATAAGTGTGGTTCTCGAGAATGACGTTCTTTTTCAGAATTACCACCTCGGCTTCGGTGTAGGCTGGTATCCTGTTTTTCAGCTTCTCGGTGAATATATTGGCTTCATGCGTGTCCGAAAACGTCTTTTCCGGCAGCAGCACATAGAATTTATACGGATCAGTGCCGAAAAGCCGTCTGTAGACCTCGCGGTCCCTGCCCTCGCTGACAAGCTTCTTTACGCTGAAATACTCGATTATATTCGGCTTTACGCCGTATCCCTGCTTTATCCAGTCTGAAAGTCCCTCGCGGGTGCCCATTCTGCGGTGATCCGCTGCAGTCCTGCGAATTCTTTTACGGAGCTCGTCGGTGCTGAGATATGCGGCGTCCTCCGTCATTATCCACTCGGCAAGGTAACGCAGCATTTCGCCGTCGGCAATGCGGTAATCAAGCGAACTGCGCGCTTTTGCTATCCGCTCGTCCATGTCGAAGAATATGCTGTCGAATATGGACATGAAACGCGTCATAAAGCCGTTTTCACCATCGCTGGCGCGGTACAGTTCCGGCAGGTACTGCATCATGCTCTCGCTTTTCAGCAGAAGTTTCAGCTTCGTGAGCTCCACCGGTTCGCGGTCGAGCATCATGAAATCAAGCTTTATCCAGATATATCTGCCGCGAAGATTTATCGGTCCGTCGGTGCAGTTGGTATAAAGCGGTGTGAAAAGCCCTCCGATAAGCCGCAGCCGCTCAGCGGGACTTACCGACGCGTCTTTCAGCAGGCTGTCAAGTTTAAAAGTCCTGCCGTCGGCTGAAACCACCGTGCTGTCCGCTGCGTAAGCGCTGACGCGCATTATCGTGTTTTCACCTGTGCGAGCGGTTATCTCCAGGTCGCGCCACATAAATCCATGCTCGGTGGAATCCGCTGAGCCGGTTATCACCGTGCATTCAGCCGTCCCTGCCGATGAAATCATGCAGCTGCCTGATATCTCCATGCCGCTGAGCAGGCATCGCTGCCATTCCGACGGACGGTTGAGCGTTATGTAAGATCTTGATCTGTTCAAGGCTGTCCCTCCATTTCCGTCGGTTTATCTTTCCGCTGTCGTAAGTTCCACCGTGCCGCAGCAGGCAATAGCATGCGGGGGTATCTGAATTCCGGAAGAGGTGCGCCTGCATTCCGGCCGGTCGGCGCTTATCCTCAGGTATTTTACGGTGAGAACTCCCTCAATGCCGCACAGCGCCGCAATTAAGTCGGTTTCGCGCACCGGCTCACCAAATCTGCTCCTGCCAAGGATATCCCCATAGAAGAGGTATATACAAGCCCGCTGAGACGTGCAAGGGCTACTGCAGAGGCTGTGAATAAATATCACAGGCTGCCGCTAACCGTTGACCCTCACATTATCGAAATTTATGCGGGAGACTGGGAGGGCGTCAGGTGGAGCGAACTGCCTGAAAAATTTCCCCATGAATATGAGCTGTGGTCAAAGCAGATAAATAAATTCAAGGCTCCGCACGGTGAATCAACTCGGCAGG
>ENA-OPFT01001685-OPFT01001685.1-human-gut-metagenome-genome-assembly--contig:-NODE-1685-length-10509-cov-6.907213_pt1 | contig 10509 bp, 11 predicted proteins | sample MGYA00241714_ERZ501560 | MGnify/ENA primary metagenome ERZ501560 (study PRJEB25962, sample SAMEA2042392) | human gut metagenome | biome: human gut; feature: human-associated habitat; material: faeces...
TCTATGCATGTTCAAACCGAATATCACTCCGGGCAGGCTATTCATTTTTCAAGGTACATGAAGGTGTTCTATGCAAACCCTTCATATAACGAAACGCTCAGAGCCTGTTTTACAGTGGTCTAATTCAATTTTTTTAAAATTCTTCGTTTTCCGCCTTTTTTTTCATCGTTTTTAATGCCCTGTTCAGGAGGTCATTTACACTCTGCTGTTTGATTCCCAGATAATCTGCAACATCCTGCTGACGCATTTCCTCGAAATAAACCAGATTGAGTACCGTCTTTTGTCTCTCTGTTAACTCTTTGATCAAAGCGTTTAGAATTTCTCTGTCGATAACATCGTCAACAAAATCTTTTGAAGATCCTCTCATAATCTCCGCATCATCTGTAACATCGCTGTTAGAAAACACACCATGATTGGTGCTGATTTTGCTCTGGCTGTATGCCATACGGTCTTCAGCCTCCATCAGCAGACGGATATACCAGTTTTCATTATCAAAGAACTCTTTATTGAATTCCTTGTTATCGCCAGTTACACTCACATATTCATAGTCATCACAACTATGAAGCGGAAATACGGTTGATTGATTTCCTGCTGTATAAAGTACATATCCGTGATCATAAACAGAGATTGTTGTATCTGCATTGATCATTTCCTTTACTACAACTTTGTGTTCCTTCAAGGATTTCACGCTTGGGATTCTCTTCTCCACATCAGCAACTTTCACGATTTTTTTCAGTTCTTTTAATGTCAACATAAAGACCACCTTTCTGCCTTTCGGCTCCGGGTGGTCCATTCCATCTTTTATGAAATTTCTGCACAGACATAAAGAACTGCAGTACAAGAGGTCACGAACTCACCCGTTTTTTTTGAACGGGAGTCCGCGACTCCTTTGTAACGCATGTATCTGCGTTTAGATTAAGTTTGCCAGATTGCCTGGCTTATTCAGTTGATATGTGCATCTTCTGATTCATTCTCTGTTTGCTCTTTGCGAAACATGGAATAATCGCCCATAGCATCGTAAGGACAATGCCTTACAAATTCCTGGTATTCGATTTCAGTCATCTTTGCTTCCTCCTTTGTGTCATATTATCAAAATCTCTCTCTGCAATTATTTTTGCAGAAGAGAATTCAACCTCTATATAACGAAACGCTGAGAGCCTGTTTTACAGTGGGGTACGACAAAAAAATTTAAAAATTTTTCGAAATACGTCAAAAAAGCCCGACAAAACAAATACTTCAACAATCTCCAAAACCAGAAAATACTTCTGATCTTGCAGTGTATCCGTAAATGTTTTGCCGGGCTCTTAGTGATTCCAGTCAGGTTCAGCTCCTTGACAAACTCTTGCTGTCTGGTGCGTTCTTGATGGTTCCTGCCAAATCCAACGCTTACTACAGACAGCTCATTCTATTCTGTTATGATCCCTGATTCATCATCTTTCGGGAATACGTCCGCATCCTGGACTTTAATTGTTCATCTCGGATGTGGATCGGACGAACCGACACCATATCATCCTTTACAAATATCTCCAATGTACTGCGACATTTTTTGCACTCCACTTCTGAATCGCTTTGTGCGCTCTTTTCAATAAATGCTCCACATACAGAGCAGTGTACATGCCATTTAATAGCACCTGATCCCATATAGGCTTCCTCCTTTAAGCAATAAGATATTTCTCCATTTATTACTCAACGGACCAAAGGGAAATCAAATCCGCCTTATGAGCATCATGCCATCCATTCCGTAAGTGCCAAAGCTACACGAACAGCACGATTTCTATTCTGATCAGATCTGCTTTGTCGATCTGTGCATCCTTTTTTATCCTTTCACCAGCTACCACTCACTCTTTCCGGTATAAAAAATTCCGCTGTGATTAATTAACATGATATTTCAATAGTTTCAAATACATCACCAGTCAGATCACAGATGTCCTGGATCTGAATCTCGGTATCATCAATCCGTAAGTGGACTGATGGATCAAAAAATTCTACGGTTCCAGATAATGTATGGTACTGACCAATTAATGGATTCTTCCATGACTTTTGAAAATAAGTTGCCTGTATCTTCATTCCATATGCCAGGATCCTTAATTTCATATCCAACTCATTTTTCTTTTCCTCAGATAAATCTCTTTTTGGTTCATAAATGATTTCCTGTTGCCGGATTGTTTCATCCAGTCCACGAAGTGCCGCAAATGGAGCAAACTGTTTTGCCCTGCGTCCTACATCCATGGGATGTCTCCTGGAAACCGGTCTTGGTAAATATAAATACGGTTGATATGCACTTGCCAGCACTTTTTGCACCTCCTCTAAGCACGGTGACCACCTATTTGCTCGTTGCGTTCTCTATAAGTAGAACACTCTAGCAGGTTGGATCCCCGCATGATCGCATTCTTCCCATAACGCTGCTTTACATTCAATACTGCTTCCTGTAAATGCCGTTCCTTATCGGTCTGTTTGGGATCATCAAACAGGCTGTACTGCACATAACTTTCAGGAACAACCCTGTTCGCACACACCTCGATTCTTCGGATTCCGGTATATCTGTCTGCAATCCTGAGATATAAATCTTCCACTGCATCTATGATCTTTTTGGAACTGTTACTTTCTCTTTCGAGTTTTACGGTTCCTTTGGATGCCTCATGCTCATACCTGTGGTCATAGGCAATCCATAAGGTGAGGGAGCTTGTTACCAGTCCCTTTTCAAACAGATCCAGGACCAGGTTGTCTGTCATTTCCCTTACAATCACGAGTGCTTCGTCAAAAGAATAATTTCGCATCAGCACCTGACCATTTGAAAGGCTGTGTTCCTCCGAATGATAGTTCTTGATGTCACTCATCCGGCATGTTTCATATCCCCATGCATGATCGATCAACAGCTCTGCATCAATCCCAAACATCTTATACAGCCAGTCTTCGGATCTTAAAGAAGCCATTGCGATATCGCCCATCGTATGAATCCCGTAACCGGCCAGTTTTTTTTCAGTCCGGGATCCAATCCTCCAGAAGTCACTTAATGGTTTATGATCCCATAGCTGCTCTCTGTAAGAGAATTCATCCAGGATTCCAATATGGTCATCCACATGCTTTGCTACGATATCCATTGCGATCTTAGCAAGATACAGATTGGTTCCCACACCAGCAGTTGCAGTGATACCCGTTTCCTCCATGACCGTTTGCATAAGCTTTACCGCCATTTCTTTTGCAGTGAGATGATAAAGCTGCAGATAGTTTGTCACATCAATAAAACACTCATCAACACTGTACACATGGATATCTTCTTTTGAGACATACCGCAGATAGATTCCATAGATCTTTGCGGAATAATCCATGTACAACTGCATCCTCGGCATGGCTGTAATGTACTTCACACAATCCGGTATCTCATGGATCCGGCACCGGTTCTTGATGCCAAGAGACTTCATAGCCGGAGTGATTGCCAGGCAGATTGTTGACTTTGATCTGGTCGGATCTGCAACCACCAGGTTTGCTTTAAACGGATCCAGTCCACGTTCTACGCATTCCACAGAAGCATAAAAGGACTTTAGATCAATACAGATAATAGAAGTCTGATCCTGACTCACATTGCCACCTCCCATACGTCTTTCCTCTTTTTGTAACATGTATCCCATTTTGACTGTCAATGACTGTGCATCCTTCCTGTTTTCTTTAAAATATAGGAAATTCATTCCACATATTCATTGACAAAAGAGGAAATATTGTGTATCTTATAGGAAAGATGTTTCCCTTATCTGTGATTCACATTATAGGAGAGATATTTCCCTTTGTCAAGATTAATTTTTATTTTTAAGGAAACACATTTCCCGTTTTGCCTTGAAGCGGCTAATGAAACTTATAAGACAGGGCTTAGAAAGAGGTATGTTTATGACATTCGGTGAAAAAGTAAGATCATTAAGAAAAGAAAAAAAGATGAGTCAGCAGGAACTGGCCAGTATGGTTGGTGTTTCATATAGGACCATTCGATCCTGGGAAGTAGAAGGACGTTTTCCAAAACAAAATGTTCTGTATCAGAAACTGGCAGATGCATTACAGTGTGACGTTTCTTATCTCATGAGTGAGAATGAAGCTTTTATCACAGAAGCATCCGAACAGTTTGGTAACCGTGGTGCCAGACAGGCTCAGCAGATTCTGGAACAGGCTGCAGCTATGTTTGCCGGTGGATCACTGACAGACGAAGATAAAATAGCTTTTATGGATGAGATCCAGAGCCTTTATCTGGATTCCAAAAGACGTGCAAAGAAATTTACACCGAAAAAATATCTGAAAAACCAAGAGGAAAAATAATAGAAGGCGGGATTATTGTACACCTAATCTGTTACCTTATAGTTACAAGGATATTTCTGCCCTTTTATTTTTTACTTTTGAGGTGATTTATTTGAGAAACACTTACATATATACAGAAACAAAGAAATTAATCAAGAAATATGGAACCCGAGATCCATTTGAGATCATGGATCAGATGAACATTGTTGTCGGGGAAACTTCCAGATATAAGACACTGAAAGGATATTGTTTTATGAGCTGCAAGACGATCTATGTCATGATCAGCAGTTTCCTTTCAGAAGAAGAAAAGATGATCGTTGCCGCCCATGAATTAGGGCATATCATCCTGCATCGTTCCCAGCTGAAAATGGCTCCAATGCAAGATGATACCCTCTACAATATGACGGATAATACAGAATACCAGGCCAATCTGTTTGCTGCCGATCTTCTGATTGATGATGAGGAGATCGAAGATATGGTTCAGAACGAAGACCTGGATTATTTCGGACTCTGCAGTTCTCTGAATGCAACTCCGGAACTCATGAGCTTTAAACTATACAGCCTGACAAAACGAGGCCAGGCTTATCATATGCCGATGGAGATACAGAGTAATTTCCTGGCGAAATAATGAAGAATCCTTTTTGCCATGAGCAGGATCTTTATTTGGTGGCTACACCCCCAAGCCCCTGTGGAATCAATAACGCCGGTACTGGATATCAAAATCCCGCACTGGCGTTATTGATTGTAATTATCTCTTTTTTCTAATCATAGAATAACTGATCATCAGCCATCAGCCCTACAAATTAGTATTTGCTAAATATCCATTATTTTATTCTTTTCCTTGTTAGAACAACACCTACAATCAATCCAATCAACACAAAAGGAAAGATTCTTATAAAAATCCATTCAAATCCATGCAGAATAGTACCTGCAACTGCTAAATCTAGATTATTATTATCCCATGACAAATATGAACTATTTATCAAAAGCAACACTATCAAAATGCCTATTAACAAAATGCTCATTGTAATAAAAATGCCATGACAGATCTTTCTTCCCATTTCTTTCTTTTGAGCCAGCTGAAGATTTATCACTTCTAATTTTTCTGAAATAACCTTCAAGTCATCAACTTTAACTTCTTCAATCTTTTCACCAAGTTTACAATCTTTTGACCTGCAGTCTTTCTCTGCATAATATTTCCTTCTACGGATTTGTAAATAAGTTTTTCTTGCTAATCCAACTTCCAGCTAATTGCAGTTTTTCTGTTCGATACAAAATCAGCATAAATTCCAGGAGTAGCACTTAATTGTGCATCCGTACCTTGTTGAGCAATTTTACCATCAGCCAGTACAATAATCTGATCTGCTTTACGAATTGTTTTCAATCGATGTGCAATCATAATTACAGTCTTATTACGAGTCAGCAATTCAATCGCCTGCTGTAATTCTGCCTCATTTTCTGGATCAACACTTGATGTTGCTTCGTCAAGAATAATGATAGGAGCATCTTTCAGAATAGCTCTGGCAATGGAAATACGCTGCTTCTCGCCACCAGACAGGCTGGCACCACTTTCACCTATAACTGTCTCATATCCATTCGGCAAAGAAGAAATGAAGTCATGGCAGCAGGCACTTTTTGCTGCTTTTATCACTTCCTCGTGGGTTGCATCCGGTTTCCCAAATTTGATATTGTTTTCAATCGTATCTGCAAACAGGTAGACATTTTGAAATACCATACTGAAATTGGAGAGCAAACTATCCAGTTTGTATTTGCGAATGTCAATACCTCCCAAAGTAATACATCCTTCGTCCACATCCCAAAATCTTGTCAGCAAATTGCAAAGCGTTGTTTTTCCTGATCCAGAAGGACCAACTATGGCTGTTGTTGTTTTTTCAGGAATCATCAGGTCAATATGATTCAAAATCTGGTGATCTCCATACGAGAAACTAACATTTTGAACTTGTATAGACATATTGGATGGAGAGATTTCTTCCCCTGACAGATCCATAACAGGGGTATTATCAATCGCATTCACTTTATCTATGGCATTTTCAATTAAACGCAATGCAAAGGATTTTCCGCCTGCTGCTTCCAATTCGCTAAAAATTAGGAAAGAAGCAACACACATCATCAAACAATAAATTAATGTCATGCTTTCATTTAAGTAAAAATACAAAGAAGTCAACATGATTCCCGTACTTGCAAGGCGTAATACAAATTGCTGCACTGCTCCATAGGGAACAAATACTGTTTCGAGTTTTGTATTGCGAACACAACTTTCCTCGATGGCCTTTTTCATTTTCATATTTGCGCCGTTCCCCAAATTGAAAGATTTCACAATACTCATTCCTTGAATGTATTCTAAAGTAGCATCTACCAATTCTTCTTGAGCAGCTTGTCGTTTCGGGGACGCAAGCAGTGATTTTTTTTGCATTACGCTATTACAAAACAGAAATGCTATAATGCCAACCATGCAAATTAGACCGATTCTCCAGTCGAAAATAGTTACCAGCAAGGTAATCACGCAGACATGAATAAATCCATGTATAACAGTAATCAATACTGAGGGAGCATTATTCTCCACATCTCCAATAATGGTAGTGACAGTCGATGTAATATAACCAAGACTATGGCTGTTAAAATAACCCATTGGCATATATTTCATCCGATCTCCAACATGAATACGCTTATCTGCACACATAAAATATCCAACTTTTGTTTGAGAAAAGTCTGATATGTAATTGCAAATCACCTTGCCAACAACTCCTGCCAACAAGAGAATTAGTGCATATATGATCTTCGTAAGGCTTAATTCTTCTATAATACCTGTCAGGATCAAATACAGTGCACCAATTTGAAACATATCAAAAATTGAATGTAATAAACTAAACAATACAGATTTTTTAATCGTGCTTTTCCATTGCCCTGAGAATTGATATATTTTTTTAAGTGCAGTAATCATGCCCTGTCACCTCCTTCATCCCGGCTGCTGGTATGTGCTTTCCACATGTTTTGATATAACCGATTTTCATTTAGAAGCTCTGAGTGAGTTCCAATCGCTTCAACTTTTCCATGATTCACAACAACGATCTGGTCTGCATCCGTGATCGTGTAAAGTCTATGGGCAACAACAATTAAAGTTTTGTCTTTGATAAGGTTTGATATGGATTGCTGCACCAAGTTTTCATTTTCAGGATCGAGATATGCAGTTGCTTCATCAAAAATTACGATGGGAGCATTTTTTAACATTGCTCTTGCAATTGCAATGCGTTGTCTTTCTCCACCGGAAAGATGACCTCCCGCTCCACCAACTACGGTGTCGTATCCATTATTTAGTCCCATAATAAATTCATGGCAACCACATTGTTTTGCCGCTGAAATTACTTCTTCATCCGATGCAGAGGGGCGTCCCATACGAATGTTTTCTAAAATGCTTTCATTAAACAGGTAATTATCCTGTGAAACATAGGAAATGTATGAGGACAACTGTGAAAGCGGCATTTTACGAATATCCATACCCCCAAGCGTAATGCTTCCATCGTTTACTTCCCAGAATCCTGTCAATAGTTTTGCAAGTGTTGACTTTCCCGATCCTGAAGGGCCAACAAGTGCGGTTATTGATCCTGGCTGAATTTCCATATTGACACCATTCAAGACCGGTGTATCACCGTAAGAAAAGCAAACATTTTGAAATTTAATCGTAAGGTCACTGATCTGTATATTTTCTTCTGGACGTTTCATTTCGGGTGCGTCTAACAACTCACTTACTGTATTTATCACTGTACTGAGTTGAGAAATACTATCTGTAAACTTGATTACCCCTAAAATAGGTCCAACAATTCCTAAGGATATGATGATTATTGTTAAAAATACAGATGCGGAAAGTGAACCGTTTCTGTAAAACAGCCCGCCGATAGGAAGAACAGCAATCCAAACACTGGGCCAAACGGTATTGCTCATGGACATGAACAACTGTGTCTCTTTCATCCAGCTCACAGCAAAAGAAGCGTTATCATTTACTGCATCTGCATATTTTTGATAGGATGCAGCAGATTGGTTAAATGCTTTGATAACTTCAATTCCATTCACATATTCGACAACTGTTCCGTTCATCACCTGAACACGACGCATCAAACCCGAAAACTTCTCTTCATATCCTCTTGCCATTCCCATGTAACACAAAAAACCGATAGGCAGTGTCGCAAGAGAGGCCAATGCCATTCGCCAATTCAAAACAAAAAGGTAAACTATCATACAAATGGGGACAAATAAATTTGAAGTTATTTCCGGCACAAGATGTGCCAAAATAGGCTCCATACTTTCTACTCGGTCAACAATAATATCCTTAAACTGTCCAGAGGAACTATCCAAAATATATCCCATTGAAACTCTTGTAAGTTTATCTACAATCTTTATTCGAATTTCTTTCAGTGTCAAAAATGTAGCCGTGTGTGAAACCGTTGTTGACCAGTTTGCAAAAAATATTTTTAACGTAAATCCTAGCAATACTATTCCACATAACAGTGCATACCTTTGTACATCTACATTTCCATTCATTAGAGAAATCATAATAGATGCAATCGCAAAATACGGAATCATACCACATGCAACTCCTAAAATAGCTAAAACAATCGCCTGAATATATTTCTTCTTATGCGTTTTCATTAATGCAATAAGTTTTTTCTTTCCATTCAATTTTTCTTTCCTCCGATAACTAATTTATTATCGCATGCGATTTCGCAAAGAATCTCATCATGCGTGATAATAATTATTGTCTTTCCTTTCTCTGCCAAAGTTGATACCCATTTTGCAAGACTAAGGACACCTTCTCCATCCATGCCGCTTGTAGGTTCATCTAAAACAATAATATCCGCATCTGAACAATACGCCGCTGCTATGGTTACACGTTGCTTTTCACCTCCCGACAATGAAGCAGGGTGTCTATCTTTTAATTCTGTTAAATGAAACATGTCAAGTGCTTCAAAAGCTCGCTGTTTTAATTCATCCGTAATCTTTTTCCCTAACACTAGTTCATTACCAACACTGTCAGCATAAATCTGATAGTCTGCATCCTGCATTACAAGATAACTGATAGATCTTCGCTTAGACGGTGACAATGCGATACCATCTCTCTTAACAGTACCGCTATTTTGCTTTAACAAGCCACATAGTATCTTGCAAAATGTTGTTTTACCAGCACCATTTTCTCCTAATATCGCAGTTACTGTGCCGCTTGGAAATAATGTTGAAATATTGTCCAACCCATAGTTTGCTTTCCTGTATTTAAAAGTGATATGATCTATCTCAACTGTTTTTGAAAGCTCATCTATCGAAGTTGCTAATTTTTGTTTCTTCTTAACCAAATCAGGATGTCTAATTCCCCAATTCATGAGATCGTCATATTGAAGATTTTTAAAATCCGACTTTTCCCATATATGTTGCAAGTTTCCACCATCAATATGCAAATAAAGATCTGCTATTGGTAAAAACTGATGAAGTCTATGTTCACTGATAATAATTGTAGTTCCTTTTTCTTTTATTTCTGTAAGTATTTTAAGTAATATTTTAATGCCATTATTATCTAAGTTTGAAACTGGTTCATCAAGTATGAGAACAGGTGGTGCGAATACTGTTGCAGCTGCGATTGCAACTCTTTGTTTCTGCCCGCTAGACAATTCGTTTACGTTTTTTTCTAAAAGTTCTTCAATTTCAAGCTGCTTTGCACATAACATCACTTTTTCTATAATTTGTACAGAATCCATCCCAATATTTTCAGCGGAGAATGCTATTTCATCCAATACCTTTCCCATAAAAAACTGACTACGAGGATCTTGAAAAACAACACCTAAAGTTTGAACTTTTTCATCTGGCAAAAAAACGCCAGGGTACTTTCCATTTACTGTAACTGTCCCTGACAATTTTCCAGTATAAAAATTAGGCATCAGTCCACTGACCAATCTCAAGACTGTACTTTTTCCAGCACCAGATCTTCCACATAAAATTGCACACTGTCCTTTACCAATGTGAAAGCTAATATTATGTATACCTGATGAAGGCTCGTCTGTTTCTTCATTTCCATATTGAAATGATACTTTATCAAATACAATCACTATTTCACCCCCAATAAGATAGCTAAACAGCCAATAAATAGTCCTACAAGCAATAATCCGTCCATATATGTATATCGAATATCATATATACAACTATGATGTTAGAATATAAATAGTA
>ENA-OPFT01001686-OPFT01001686.1-human-gut-metagenome-genome-assembly--contig:-NODE-1686-length-10508-cov-1.834689_pt1 | contig 10508 bp, 8 predicted proteins | sample MGYA00241714_ERZ501560 | MGnify/ENA primary metagenome ERZ501560 (study PRJEB25962, sample SAMEA2042392) | human gut metagenome | biome: human gut; feature: human-associated habitat; material: faeces...
GACCTTTGAAACAGGTTTGTCCTCAAACAATTTCGTGACACTACTCCCCACGACACTTTCAACCCTGAACGTGAGATAGGCAGACATGGCCACCTTATTACTCCCTTCACCGGCCCAGAACCGGACTTGTAACGGTGCAGCCTGTACGTTATTAGCATCCAAAGATACCGTCTCTGGATTGACACCAATCCAAAGGCGTTCAGATTCAGCAACCAAATAGAATGTTTCTGTCAGTATCATATTATCATACAATTTATGCAGTGAATATACCGCATCCATCTGATTTCTAAACTTATGTTGTCTTCTCCTGATCTGGTCTATCACACTACAAAATGCCTCATAATACCTTTTTCTGGTTTTCTCCATATAACGATATTTCATCACTCGCAATACTAAAATCCATATCAAAATTATACTGCCAATGATGCAAATATACTCACCAAATCCCAGTTCTAAAGTTAAATGATAATGAACAATTGCAGTTATCATCAACACTAAGCTAAACAACACTATCGTAATATACCATATTTCATTTCGCGCACACCATTTTTTCAAATAATGAATGGGAATTTTTCTGTAAATAAAAAAACTTATTCCCACACTACAGACCGCTGCCAGGAAATTATTTAACCCATCCGGCAGCCGATCATAAAGCAATATCCCAAACGGGAAAAAAGAAATCAATTCTATAATTCCAACCATCAAAACACATAATATAGTCGAAATAATGCTGTCTCTCCATGTCTGTCTAAATACATATTTTATGAAAAGACACACAACGATATAACTTGTACTCGCCAGATAATCCGGCAACAAAATAAGATATATGGTAACCCCTGCCACAAAGACTATACTCTGATATATCGGAAGACTTTTTGCTGTTAAACCTTTGATAATAAACAGACTACATATAAGTTCAAATACTATCGGACATGCCACAAGCAAATACGCTGCCATCTTCTCACCCCCGTTTCACATATTCTTCGTACTCTTTGCGAAAGGTTCGTTTCATAACCGATCCCATGTGTATCAAATGCTTGATTCCCTTTAACTTCACAAATTGATTCACGTAATCTACGGATTCAATATATGCAATATTTACTGCTGTCCCTTTGACTGGGATGAGAAACACAGCGTCCTGCACTTGTTCCAGGAAACGTTTTAAAGGAAAATTAGGGACTTCGATACATTCTTCGCCGTCGTATACGTGCAGGGTTCGATTTTGATAAACGACGTATCGAATATCTGCAACGTCCACCGGATAAATGATACCATCATTGCGAAAATAAATGCGCTGCGGAAGCTTGGTACTTCTTTCTCCGCGCATCAGCACTTCTTCGACAATTTTCTTTACGTGTTCTTCATCAATCGGCTTTTCGATGTAATCATAACAATGTACCCGATGAAGCAAATCTGCTTCCAAACCGGCAAGAGATGTGATAAATACCACTTCTGCCCGGGCACTGGACGGACACTCTTTTATTCTTTCCGCAAAATGGATCCCGGAAAAGTCATTTTTAATTTGTGGGCGTAGTATAATATCGACTAAATATAGATCAATATTGTGTGTGAAAGCACAACCAAGAGCCTCTTCTTCATTTGAAAAGGCAAATACATTGATATTCAAATTCATTGCTTCAATCAACTTAATCAGTTTGTTTCTCGTCAACTCATTATCTTCCAATATAAGTATCTGTTTCATCTTATTCTTTCAGGCTGGATTTTAATAAGCTAATAAAATACTCGAGTAACCGAATTACAAATTTTGTACTCTTTTCTCTGGAAGCACTTGTAATAACCTGTTTGAATATTTCTTCTTCATCAAAAGGATCCCCGGCAACAAAATAGTTTAAATCGACTTCATACTCACGATGAATCTGGATTGCCTTATCCAAAGTCATCATTGTTTTGCCACTCTCGATCTTTTGATAAGAAGAAACATCCCAAAACAATTTATCAGCAAATTCCTGCTGAGTAAGCATAAGTTTTTCTCTAAGTTCTCTTAATTTTCTCCCAATTTCTACTACTTCCTCATCGCTTATCATTCTATCCATTGCCAATTTACACTCCTTTTTCCTTCATCATATACCAGAAAAATGGATAATGGTATGGATTTATATTCCGCAGTATCGGAATTTAATTCTTTACCTGCACTTTCAATTTCGCCATTTCACCATTTTGTGTAATAGCATAAACTACCGCTTTTCCCGGACTTTTTGCCGTTATTTTTCCTTTCTTTGATACCGAAACAACGTTTGTATCCGATACCAGATAACGGATCTTGGCAATGTGCCATTTGCATTTTTTCCCTTTTGGCAATACAACTTCTGCCTTGATTTTTTTGTTCCTGCCCGTTTTGAGCGTAAGTTCTGCCTTACCGGATATACGTACACCGGCAGGGTTATCATACGTTTTGCTGCCTTTTGTCAGCGCATGCAGTTGTAATGAACGTCCAAATACAACTTTTTTTCCATTGATAAAACGATATGCCCGAACCTCGTATTTATATCCGGTATTTTTCTTTAGTTTCTTATTTTCATAAGAAGTTTTCTCTGGCGAGGAAATGGTATAAATCCGTTTCAATTTCCGACTCTTCTTTTTACTATTGCATTTCGACGCATAGATAAAATAGCCATCCGCTCCTTTTACCTTTTTCCAACTTATGATCTGTTTTCTCTTTTTTGACACAATTGGCTGAATCAGCGCAGGCAATACCTTGTAGGAAATGCCGGCAGCTTCCGATTGCCCGCCTTGTGCCTGTTTATCACCTGATGAAGGCGTTGTCTTTGGTTTTGTTACCACTGTGACATTTACTTTATCCGGATTATGGCTGCACCGTTCGCGCTGTACCTCCACTTCCACCGTTGTCGTTTCATAATTTGCCGCATCTGCGCCAGTATAAACTGCTTTAATACGCACACTTTCCGTCTCCGGAAGATCCATTCCGATAAAATCATTCGCCACCTTCCAGTTACTTCCAGTTCCAAACAAATCTTCTGTAATCTTTGTACAGGTATATGGCACAGAGATCGTCGCCTTTGGTGCGTCCTCCGGAAGTGCTGCTTTGGAAATCGTATATTCTACGGCTGCCTGTACGTCCCCCTGCCGTATGACCGCTGTGATTGTTCCGGCTGAGATCAGATCTGTCGTCACATTTCCCTCCCGCAGATACTGGATTGTACCCGGCTGCAATTGATCATATTCCGACCACGAACCGCTATGTTCGACAACTGCTGCATGTTCCTTTTTATCATATACCGCTGACTGCGCCTTGACAACCTCTTTTGCCTGATGTGACGGATCCCACTCACAAACTGCCGTAATCGTATCCTCTTTTGCTGTATACGTAAAAGAATGTACCGCTTTGGTGTCCTTTTCGTTGGTATAAATCCTTGCACATTTCTCGTATCCATAATATACCGTATTGCCGTCATTCTTTTTCAAAATCGGATAGGCATCCGCATCCTGTCCGGAAAGTTTCTGATACCATACCTGCGTTCCATCGGAAACCTTTTGATTTAACAGATAACATACTTCACCGGATGCAAATGCTGCCCGTGTCTTTCCAATCCCCGCGCGCTCGTCCGATGCCTCTGCCTCCTGCTCCGTTTCCGCTTCATAATAACAGTTTTCAATCACTCCATAATTTTTCGCGATTGGATAAAGGATCTTACTTCTGTCCTCTTCTTCCAAAAACAGCCTCGTATCCACATTGTTTTTTGCTGCATAGCAATCTTTAATCACTCCCACATTAATGCCTGCCACCGTGCCAATCGGTTCGACAGCAGCACCCGGCTCAGTCCATGCGTTTCTTATTACCGCCATTGCACTGTCCAGCACCTGACAATTTTGTATCTGACCACGATTGATCGAGCAGACAACGCCTGCCGCTCCATAACTTGCTCCAATACTATCCATTGATACAGAAATATTTTCAAAGCATACATTTCGTACCGTTCCTTTTAACGTACGGCAAAAACCACCTGCACTCATTTTATTGCTCATATTGGAAATCGTATTTCCATTTCCCTCAAAAATCCCCCGATACATCTGTAAATTATTGGAAATTTGAACATTTTCCATATCAATATCCTGTGTGAGCCAGCCATTGACACGGTCATCGGATTTTATAATCTTATAAAACGTCTCCAGATCCTCTTTGCTTGAAATCTCTACATATTCAATACCATCGTTGTCTGTTCTCAATTCCAGACTTGTCAGATCCATATCTTCTGCCACAGGACTTCCCCCATAATAGCAGCACTGGTTTGTCTTTGAATAATATATTTTTCCTTCCCGAAGCGGAGTACCATACTCCATTTTCTGACTCTCTCCATCAATCGTTACATTGTAGGTTCGTGCCGAGGAAGTCATAACGACCTTAAGATCTTTATCAACCACTGTACTTTCCGAAAAATCTTCCCCTTGATCTATCTTATACGTATAAGTATAATGAACATCATCAAACAATTTTCCCACGGTAAAGCCTTTTTTTACTTTGATATTGCGGTATGTCGTTTCATTTTCTCCCTCTCCGGTCACAAACTGTACATCGCATAGGTCTGGATTTTGAACTGAATACAGCATCCCGCTGCTCCAGTCATATTCATAAAGATAAAACGTGCCACCAATTTCAATCACATTGCTGCCCTTACGAAAATATGTCTTCAATGAACCATCCGCTGCCGTCTTAGTAAAATATACCGGACATCCGTTAATCGAAGATACTTTTGTTTCCGCAGGAAACCCATCAGCTGACATTTTTGCCAGCTCATAACCACAGTCGTCAACCACTTTTCCTGAATAGAGGCTGCTTGTTCCGTTCACTTCCCCGACCCTTACATTTGGTATCTTAAAAACGGCATTGATCTCGCCGCTCATAAAACAATACTGGCTTTTGGTCTCCGTTGAGACAGCATCACACGAGATCGTTCCTCCGGTCATAAAAAAGCGGTCTACGTCATAAATCGAAGCACCTGCTGCCGCCACCTTTCCACTTTCCATCAAAAAAGTACCGTTGGAATACTCATACTTTCCGTAACAGCCCGCATTGATGAGGCATTTGGCATTGTTTGCTGTCAAAGAGGCCGCAGATTCTCCTTCGGCTTGTCTTATCGTCAGCTGTCCATAAAGTTGAAATACCGGCCCCACATTTTTCGCTATTCCGTTCGGCATTGTCTGCGGCATCGTAATTGTATTATTTCCTTTCAAATACAGAGTTACATTCCCTTCAATGTCCATAAATGGGAATAGCGTCTCTCTGGAATCCGATCCGACGCCTCCTGCCATATCCATTTGATATAGACCATTATTTTCAACTTCCACATTGTCTAACACAATATTGGCATTTACCCCTTTTTCCACCGAAATATGCACATCGCCATTCACCATCTTATTGCTTCCCGTGATCGTATACGTACCATCCTCCGTAATCGCAATGTCGATGTATGACGCCTCTTTTTTATTTCCGTAGAACTCGGTAATGGTCTTTGTCGTCACCAATGACGAATCAGATAAACTAAATGTTTTCGAGTTTTCTGACACTGCGGCACATACTTCCTGTGTATAGGCACTTATCGGCGGTATGACCGGCACTCCTGTGAGCATCGTAGCTGAAAGTGTGCCGATACATACTGCTTTCGTCCATTTTTGTTTCAGACGTTTTCGCACCCTCTTCGCCTGTGTCTGATTGTTGTTATAAAAAAACTGGTTTCTCATAATCTCTTTATCTCCTTTTCCTATATGAAAGTAATCTAATACTCTACACAATTTACATTCTTGCTACTGTACCGTTACCCGCACTTTTGCACAGATTCCGTTCAATGCGCTTATTCGGATTTCACACGTCCCCTTCTTCTTTGCCCGAAGTTTTCCAGTTTTTGTAACGAAAACTACCGTTTCGTCTGTCGAAGCATACCGAAGAACCCGTCTATGTCCTTTTGTCAGCCATTTCTTTCTCTTTCACTGTTTTACTGCTTTGGCATTAATCTTTGCCGTCCTGCCCACCTTCAAAGCAATTTCATCTTTTCCGACAATAATTTTTTCCGCATTTGTATGATAGCGTAAATTGTTTTTCGGAAAAATATAAGCAGGCCAGCCCTTTGATAATTTCAAGATTTTCAACTCAGTTTATTATACTACATCTTTCCTTATATTTCTATACTTTTTCATTCCTTTGTTCTACACGCTATGCTTATGCAATAGTTCCCCCGGCATTAATAATAGATCTCATCCATGAGAATTGCTTTTTCTCCAATCCCGGGATTGCTTTTCTTAACACTTCTTCATTTCTGCTGCTTTTCCTTTTTTGTACATCCTGTATCAATTGATCTTCACATTCTATTCGGTTTTTCTTTCTCTGTTTTTTATCCTGATATTCCATCAGATCGATTACTTTTTGTCCATTCCTCGTTAATACTCGCAGACGGCTTATCCGATCTACGCCTTTTTTGCTCCATCCCATTGGACGGCTGGACTCTCTTGCCGATAAAACATGGCTGATATGACCTTCTGCACTGCATCCCCAGACAGCTCCTCCGTCATCAATCCTTACCATGATCCCAAGCCAGTTATTTTTAATATACCATGCGCATTCCGTTACTTCCTTTTTCTTGTATTCCTGATCTGTCGAGGCATAGCATTTTTGAAGCAGTCTCATTACTCCATCAAAATCTCTTTCGTTGATCGCGCCATATATGAATTCTTTTGCCGCCTGCTGACTGTCGTCTAAATGTGTGGTTGCCTTGTGAATATATTTTCCCAAATGATATTTGTCCAATACAAACTTACTCTTTTCCAATACCCTGCATCCTGCAACGATCCATGGTGCCCCATCTCCGGCAATATATACGTTTTCCAGATACTCCGTATCATAGTTGTCGTAAATGTACTGCTGCACTTCCAGCCACAGATCCTCGTCTGCCTGAATATGAAGATTTTTTATCTTTTTCTTTTGAACCGGGATCTCTTCCTCTAATTCGACTTCCAGCTCATGGATCGTGTTTTTTACGGTTTGTTTTGAAACGACATCTTCTGTCATACATGCCTTTTCACCGCCTTTTTGGTAACTGGTTTCAACGGCTTCTTCCACAAACTTTGTTTTTACGGTCAAACTCAATCATTACATGCATCAAATCTTCCTCAAACCGAAGCGTATTTCCGGCAAAAAGATATTTTTCTAGAAATTTTTTAATTTTGGTAGTGTCATTTTCGATAAAATCGATTATACTGTTATACATAAGGCAGCTCTCCTTTGCGTTTTTTGTTTCGGCACTTAAAACTTTATACAAAGGAGCTGCCTTTTTCAATATTTATTTTTCCGAAAGTTTTTTTACGCTAACCCACCAAACAGATTTTTCATCCATCTAACATCTGACGGTCTCCTTTTTACCACACAATTTTATACAAGCTGCTTATTACCAGTTACTCTATTCCGTACTCTTTCATCAACTTCTCCTGAAGTTCCGGATCCTGCGTTGCCTGAAAAAGTTCTGCTGTACGATCGTCTTTGATCAGTTCTGCATTTAAGCGATTCACACGAGTAGAACCACTCTTTTCCCCTCGCTCGACACCTTTATCAAACATGATCGCTTCTATTTGGTCCAACACATCTGAAATCTGTCCCATCTTCGGTTCCCACATTTCCATCATTTGCCAAATTTGCTTCTAAAAAACGTTTATCACTGCTAAGTGCATAAAGCACATTTTGTACTTCTTCCGGGTGTTTCAACTTTCTCTTACCGCTTTCTTCTTCCAAATACTTACGGGTTTTTCCATAGCCATTGCGTTCATTTTCTCTCTGGTGCTCTTTGATCTGCCCGTTATAATTATTGAAAATATACCCCAGATCCCGGATTGGCATAATGTTGTTGATCTCCGACTGATTTTCGATCTGAATCATCGCGATAACGGAACCGTTTTTTCGCCATCGCATCCGCACATCTGCCATTACCTTTGCAGGTTTCCCTTCACTGTCCTTGTAGTGCATTTCCTGCGGAAGCAGCTCCAGATCTTCCGGCTGGATCACGTTTCTGCCATCATACAGGTTTACGTTACTGATGTCCGCAAACACTTCTGCTTCTTCCACAAGATTTTTTTCTGTTAAGTCTCTTGTCAATAAGTATCCTCCCTTTCTTCTCTTGCTTTCCAAAATTATGTGGGTAAAAAGTTTCGATAAGCAAGAAAAAATAGAATGATAGATATCAGACTTTTAAATTATTTACTTGCTTGGATATGATGATACACTATCCGGGCAATCGTGTCAAGGAGTTTTTTGTATTTTTTTGTATAGTTATGAGTGTAGTACCTAAGTAAATCAATTCTCTCTAAAACTATATAATATGCTCATGTCGTACAAAACAATAACAAGGGAACCATTTTACACAGTTCCCTTGTTTTCAATCAACATTTTATTTCTTTATTTTGACTTTCTTAACAGCACTCCATTTCCCATACACTTTCTTTCCATCTACCAGTTTGTATGCTCTCACTCGAACAAAATAAGTCTTTTTCTTTTTCAACTTCTTTATCGTAACAGAGGTTGACTTGACCGTTTTACTCTTGGCTTTTTTAAACTTTTTGTTTGGCGCATACTGAATCTGGTAACCGGAAACGTTTGTAAGTTCTTTCCAGGAGACCTTTGCTTTACGCTTTCCAGCTATTTTTAGTTTGTTAAACTTAACTTGCAATACTTTTACATCTTTTCCAATGCTTGCATTTTCGTTTGCATTATTTTTTGATGCAGAAGATGCTGCTTGTTTCCCATCCAATAAATGTTTTGTATTTGATGGCACTGTCGGCGATTCGGTCGGCTTGCTGACATTGCCACTTTCTGGTGTTTTAGTTGGTCCAGTAGTAGCAGTGTCACCTAATACTCTTATTTTGCATTTTGCTTTTTCTCCAGTTTCACTTACTGTTGCAACAACCGTAGTTTCACCACTTCCAATTGCTGTAACCACTCCTTGATCCGAAACTACAGCAACAGAATTGTCTTCTGACTCCCAATATACCAATGTCTCTGATTGACTAATTGGTGCAATCTGAGATGAGATTTTTAATGTTTCATCCTTTTTCAACGATGCTTCATCGCTTTCAAATGCAATCATTGCATAATCTTCTTCTGGTATATATTTAGCAATAACATCCATGTCTTCCGTTACACATTTATACCCGTCTGTTGACCATCCAACAAATTTCTTTCCTTCAACCGTCTTTGGTATAGGCTCTGTTGCTTCATCTAAATAGGATATCTTTTGTGTTTCAATCTTTTCACCTTTTTCATCCTTAAAAGTCACCTCATATTCTTTCGGTTTTACTTTTATGTATAAATCAAGGTTACTTGTTACAGAATCTGTTTTTGCGTTCCATTTCTGCGTAAACTCTGGGTCTTTATAAATTGAATCTATATCATATCCTTCAATTTCTTGTAAATCACTTGTTTCTATTGTCTTTCCTTCCTCGACAATTTGGGTTTGCAACTTATTTGTCAGTGCGTAAATGTTTACAATGTAAGAATTGTGCCGCACATAACTAAATACTTCCGCTTTCGTATAATCTTTCAATTTTTCATCAGATGGAATATCCGTTGTATACTTTGCAAGTTTAACATAATTTACAACCTTATGCTTTTGACGATACTGTATTCCCGTTTGGGTCTTTCCAATTACTTTTTCCTGTCGGAACCATTCTACACCATCGCGGATAAAATATGTCGTACCATCTTCTTTGAATCCTGCAATTGCCATACTTTTATCCAATTCAATTGTTTCATATTTGCAGTCTTTTCCATCAATTTTCTCTGGCGAATAGCATGTAGCTGTCCCCTCTGCATATACATAATGAGAATATTTATATTTTGTAGACGAACTATATACTGCCTGTGTTTCAACTTGTGCTTCAATATAGGTCGATTCATCTATAAATGGAGTATCCTGCCATTCTGTATATTCTGACCAAGAATCATCGTCTTTGGTCCATCCAAGATTTTCCAGTTCTTTCGCTTTGTCTTTGTATTCTGCCTGTTTTCTTTCTTTAAGAGCATAACCTGTATCCGAATAAATGTCATATTCCTTTTGATTTTCTCTTACCTTTTCAGGCAGTTCCGCATAAGGCATCCATGCACTTCTTGCGCCCTCATAATTAATAACATAATAGTTTTCAGATGTATCACTATCATTTTTTCCAGATACTTTTGCATAATACTTTAACACGGTAGCATCTTCTATTTCAATTGGCTTTGTATATTTTATCGCCGTTGCTCCGTGAGGATCACTTCCATCTAATGTATAATAAATTTCAGCATCCTTTGTATTTGTACTCAAAGTAACAGTTTGTTCTTTATCATACTCTCCGCTGTCTAAATTTGCTGTCGGATTACTAACTGTTTCTTTATAAACAAAATCTGGAACTAACGTTGTATCTTCTTTGATAATGACATCTGTAAACTCTTTTTCCTGTCCATGTGCAACATTTTTCCAGCCATAGAAAATACAATTATTTGCTTCTGTATC
>ENA-OPFT01001687-OPFT01001687.1-human-gut-metagenome-genome-assembly--contig:-NODE-1687-length-10500-cov-4.012829_pt1 | contig 10500 bp, 9 predicted proteins | sample MGYA00241714_ERZ501560 | MGnify/ENA primary metagenome ERZ501560 (study PRJEB25962, sample SAMEA2042392) | human gut metagenome | biome: human gut; feature: human-associated habitat; material: faeces...
TGTATTAAGAATTGATTTTAATATCACGCCTCCATTTCATTGGAACGCTAAAAATCAAAAGATATGTTAAGTAGGATAATTTTTAAACGCATTGTTTCCATAGCACTTGGTGCTATGGAAGCAATGCGTTTCTTGTAGTTTACGCGAGTAGCAAGATGGCAGATTACACAAAAAAGGAAAAACTGCTTTGATGTTCAGAGAAAACTGTTTCGACTTTTATTCGACCAGATTAAATTAAGTTTAAAATGATATGGAAATTAATCATCTGCTAATTTTGGGAAAAGTATGCTGAAATGCCCGGAAAATAAGGGAAAATGAAAAATCAGGAGAGAAAAAAAGAGGAACATATAGAGGGAAAATGAGGTCGAATATTTTTGGTTGACATTTACGAAAAAAAGAGAAAGAATCTATACGACAAAGACAAAAGAAAAGGGAGAGAGGATATGAAACGGAAGAAAGTAATAACTGTTCTTTTGTGCATTACGCTGCTGGGAACAAGCGGTTTTACCGGATATCGAATCGGTAAGATAAATGGAAACACTACATTGCAGACAGGTAATACAGCAGTAGAAAGAACGGTGGAGTCACAGGGAGTGGCAGTTGTGAATCTGGATACCGGCATATCGGATGGTAATACACAAGTCTATTATGGGGAGCAGATCATAAATTTTCCAAATGATAATTTCATATATACCTCATTAGAAGATGCCAGAAATGGAATAGAAGAAGGGCGATACGGTGCTTATATTATAATTCCATCAGATTTTTCGGAAAATGTTGAAAGCTTAAATACAGTTCCGGCGGCATCGCAGTTACAGTATGCAGTCAGTGAAGATGTATCAGCGGATGCAAGAGAAGATCTTTTAGGTGATGTCCTTCAGTTTGGGGAACAACTGAACAGTCAGATGACATATATGTATCTATGTAACATAATGGATGAATTTCATGCGGCGCAGGATGAAGCTGCAATGGTTATGAATAATGACATTACAGATAAAGAAGCAATACAGGGAATACAGGCATCTGATTTGGTAAGCATGGTTCCAGTTCCGGAATTAAAACAGCAGGAAGACACTACAATACCGTTAGATATTTCGGATTATACAGAGGAAAATGCGCAGTTGATTCAGGCAGTAGACAGTGCATATCGGGAAAATCTGTCAGATGCTTCTGCACAGTTAAGTGATTTGCAAACAGCAGGAAATGAACTGGTCAGTTCCTTAAAAGAAATATCAGAAGGCGTAGGAGAAATCAATTTACTTTCGGATGCAGACGGGCAACTTTTATATCGGGATGGGATTCGAAATCTGCAGGATACATTGCTTGCATATAACGGAGAAAAGACTGCTGAACAAAACAGCCGTCTTGCCCAGATTGCACAGATTCAAAATGTGACAGAACAACTGGATACGAATTTGCAGCAATGCATTGAAAACTATAATCAGAGAATTGAAGCAGCAGGAATACAGAACCTGAATTCCTATGGCAGAGAAATGGAGGCTCAGCTGCCAAAACTGCAATGGAAGGAAGCAGAGGCAGAAGATGGAACAGTAGCATATGAACTGACCTGCAGTCAGGTAGAAGGAATGGAAGAACCGCCGGTTATTACCATTGCACTGGAACAGAATGCAATTGAAGAAAATGTAAAGAACAAGAATTATATCGACAAAATATTAAAGGCATTTCTGCTGCCGGAAGATTCAGATGGCGGGGACGGAGAAGAGGATAAAACCGGAGAAGGAGAGAAAACAGAAGAAGACAAAACCGGAGAAGAGAAAACCGGAGAAGACAAAACAGAAGAAGGCAAAACAGAAGAAGAGAAAAACGAACCGGAATCAGGCGAAGGCGAAGATACTGGAGAAGAACCGGAAGCAGCGGTTACGGTAGAAAAAATATTTGAGCAGTGTGATGCAGATACAGAAATCATGGAATTTCTGACAGAACAGGGGTATGCCTCGACAAAGGAATTTTTAAAGGCATATCTGGATGGAGAAGTGCCGGTTGCACAGACAGAGACGCAGCTAAAGGTAACGGGAGATGTGGATGCATTGGGAGAATATCTTAAGGCATCACTGGAACAGATTACGACAGAAGATTATACATTACCGGCATTTGATGGAAGCTGGCAGACCGGGGATGGCAGCAGAATGGGATTTCGTGATTTGCTGGGAGATACCGGGCTTTTATGTAATGCGATGCAGACAGATGTGGCGGCACAGAAGAATGTTGATGTGGATGGCATTACGGGTCTGGTTCAGAGTGGTTGTATACAGCCATTGGCAGACCGCACAGATTTCGTGAAAAAGGAGATAGAAAATAGCCAGAAAGAAGAACAGGATGCAGTTAATTCTTATCAAAGAAGCGTAAATGGATTTCATCCAAGGCAGGATACCACAGTGATGAATGACAGCGTGAGCAGCATGAGAGAGAATGCTGCACTTATGCAGCAGGAAATCAATACCAGCAATCAGTCTTATGTGGATTATGCAGATAAATTGTATCAGACTACTTCAGAAAATATATTGACATTGCAGCAGCACATGGAAGAAGCGAAAGAAACTTCCAATCAGGCAGTTACAGATGCATTGGCTTCGGCAAAGGAAGTGAAGAATACTACAAGCAGTCAGAATCAGACGGCATTGGCAGATTTTGCAGCAAAGCTTCCCTATACAAGAGTAGGAAGCATGGAATATACACAGGTATATGAATTTGTGGCACAACCAACGCAGATGCTGCAGGTCAGCGATTACCAGCGTTTAAAGGATGAGGTGGATCATACCGTATCACAGAAAAGTGTTACCGGCAGCAGGGAACAACAGAAGAGTTCACGTTGGGTGGAATATCTTTTATATGGAATATTAGGAATTCTGGCGGTGGGAATATTAGGAAGCTATGCCAGAAGTTATCACAGAAGAATCAAGGAACAGAGCAACCCGTCGAAAGACGTTGCAATATAAAGTAAAGGAGACAAAAGAAATGGCAGATGTAAACAACATCCGGATTAGTCCGGAGCAGATGGAGACAAAGGCAAATGAATTTGATGCAAGATGTGAGGAATTCCAGCAGGTAGTAAGTACCATGCGTAATATGGTTTCTACACTTTGCGATGAATGGGCAGGACAGAGCAGTCAGGCATTTTATGATCAGTTCAGTTCCTTAGAGCCTAGCTTTTCTGCAACTGCAGAATTAATTACATCCATTGCACAGCAGTTACGTGATGTATCTACATCTATGCAGAACATTGACCGTGAAATTGCCGGAAAGATTGGAGTAATGTAATAGAGAATCGGAAAGCCACATCCTGTGACTTTCCGATTCTTCTATCCCTTAAGACCATACTTTTGTCAGAAACAGGAGAAGTAAAGTGACAGATAATTCTAAAATAGAGATTAATCCTTCGGTACTGCAGAACCGGTCGCAGACCTATCAGTCGCTGACGGATGTAAACGGAGCAGATGTATTTACGGATGATTATGAAGAAAAAGTAAAAGATTACCAGCAGAAGGAACAACGCAGCTATGAGGATACAAAGGAACAGGTATTTATAAAGAAAATGGATGAAAATGCCGGAAAAGAAGAGGCTGTAAAAGAACAATTATTTTTAACAACAGGAAGTCAGCAGCTGCAGCAGCAGGCAGAAGTAACCGCATCATTGGATGCGTATTGGATTCCGGCATGCGGAATTCTGCTGGCAGTGGGAATTCTGCTGTTGCTGCAATATCGGAAGAGAAGACAGGGAAGGTGGAAGAAAAATGTTGCTCACACTTACAATTATGAATCGTGAAGGAAGCTGGCAGGAAGATATACAGGTTAATCCACAGCAGAAAATAATAGATACCATGCTTATTTTAAAGGAAGCGGGAAAACTGCCACAGGAAGAGGTACAAGAAATGAAATCTGAACGCAGGGGAAGATTTCTGGACATGAATAAGAACTATGAACAGCAGAGTATTTATGATGGAGATATTCTCTGCATACAGTAGAGGCAGACAGAGGACAGAAGAAAATAAGATACGGGAGAGAAAAGATGGAAGAAAGAATAAAGAAATCAGCATTACAGGCGGAAGGCATATTTGATTATCAGAAATTAATGTATCCGGATACAGGTCTTATTGCAGTGAAAATAGAGGAAGAAGGGGAGGAACTGCTTTTAACCTATAATCTGGAAGCACTGACACCGATGACAGAGATACGAAAAGAAGATATTACCACAAGACTGGCGGTATTGGAAAATATAGAATTACTGGCAGCATGCCGGAAATCATATTACTTTACATTAGAGCCGGAAAATCTTTATTACGACAGGAATCATCTGGTCTATGTAAAACAGAGAGATATCTGCGGGGAAGACAGAGAATATGATGAACAGAAATGGATGGAAGAATATAAAGCACTCATTGGCTATGCATTACAGAAACAGTACAGTTATGCGGATTATGTACAGGGAGGAATGCAGCTTTTAAAGGGTGGCATACTGCAAAAGGTACGGCAGGTGGAATCCGTAGAAGAGCTGGTCAGACTGTTGGAACAGCGTAAGCAGGAGATAGAGACAGAACGGTCTGTGAAAATGATTTTTCTGAACCGAAGACGGTATCGTACATTGCAGGCATCGTTTGTTGTGGTATTGCTGTTGGCAATAGTACTGGCGGTCTATGCATTGGTTGATTTCATCCGTACTGAGCCATATAAGGATGCAGTAATTGCGGCAGAAAATGCCTATATTTCCGCTGATTATGTATCCTGTGTGGATGCTATGCAGGAAATATCGGTAAAAGATATGGATATATATCAGAAATATATTCTTGCCAATTCCTATGTGAGAAGTGAGAATCTGACACAGCAGCAGAAAGAGAATATTATAAGCAATCTTTCTTTAAAGGAGACGCCAGCCAGATTGGAGTACTGGATATATCTTGGAAGAAATGACATTTCAGAGGCAATTGATATTGCCATGCAGCAGTCCGATGATGAAATGCTGCTTTATGCTTATATGAAACAGAAATCCATGATAGAGACAGACAGCAGTCTCAGTGGAGAAGAGAAAACACAGGAGCTGGAGAAAATTGCACAGAAGATGCAGCCATTGATGGAAAAATACGATACCGAGGAAGAATAGCATGAAGAGAAGCTTTCAGAGAACAGAGAATTTTACAATAGACGGAAAAAATGGAAATCTTGGAATTGAAGGATTTCCGGCAAGGCTATGGGTCAGGAATGATGAGGTAACAATAGAAGGTTATGAGAACATATACTGGAACGGAAGGGAAGCCGCCTGTAAAGGAAAGATAAACAATGGAGATGAATTAAGCTTTTCCCGGGGAAAAATTATCTTCCTGGAAAAAAGTGTACAGGTGGAATGCGAAGATACGGTGAATATCAATACCGATGGATTATTGGAACTGGAAGAAAAAGAAATTCCATTTGAAGGATATCCGAAGTATAAACGTTCTCCTCGAATCATTAAAAGAATACCGGATTTGGAAATTAGTCTGACCAGCCCAAAAGAACAGCAGAATGGAAAGAAAGAGAGTCTGGTACAACTTATTGTGCCGCCTCTTGTGATGCTGTGTGTGACAGTAGGAATCAGTATTTTAATGAAGCGTGGTTTATATGTGCTGATGTCAGCAGCAGGCACAGTGATGACAACAATATTTACGGTGGTTAAATATATAACAGACCGTAAGGAAGGTCAGGAGAATAAAAGGCTCCGGGAGAAAACATATCGGGAATATCTGTTAAAGAAAAGAAAGGAAATATATGCAGCATATCAGAATGAAGAAGAGGCAAATCACTATAATTATCCGGAGGTAAAGGAGCTTGCCCGGATGGTTGGGCAGTACAGTCCAAGAATCTATGAGAGAAGCTCTAATGATGATGATTTCCTGAATGTATCTTTGGGACAGGTAATGGCAGATTGTCATTTCCGTATTCGCCTTTCTACGGATGAATTAAAGGATAAACCGGATGAGCTGGAACTGGAAGCACAGGAATTGAAGCGGGAATTTTCAAAGATGAACCAGCCTGTTGTAGTAGATTTAAAGAAAGCACATCTGGGACTGGTGGGAGAGAAAAGCGTTATTCATGAGCAATTGAAATTACTTGTGGCGCAGCTTACTTTTTTTCAGAGTTATCATGACCTTGAAATCGTAACAATTTATAATAACAGATTTGATGCTGATTTCCAGTGGATGCGTTGGTATCCACATTTACGGATACATGCGGTAAATGTAGTGGGAACTGTAAATTCAGAGCGGAAGAGAGACCAGATTCTTGGAAGCCTGCATCAGATGATTAAGAACCGGAAAAACAAATTAGAAGAAAGTAAGAAGGAAAGCCGTTTTCTGCCGCATCTTATATTTATTATAGATGAGCCAAAGTTAATTATGGACCATTCTATTATGGAATATCTGGATAAAGAAGGGGATAACCTTGGATTTTCTATTATTTACACCACAAATATGAGAGCAAATCTGCCTGAGAATATCGGTACAATAGTTATGCTTCATAATTCCGGTCAGGCAACACTTCTGATGGAAGAGAAGGAAGAGAAAAATCTTTCCTTTGAATTGTCAGATACCAGCGGTATAAATTTGGAATGGATGGCAAGAAATTTAAGTACACTGGAGCATATGCAGGGAATCAGTGCACAGATACCGGAGAGTATTACATTTTTTGAAATGTATCAGGTGGAGCATCCGGAGGAACTGGATATTGCAAAACGATGGAAGAAAAATCATGCAGCAAAGTCCCTGGCTGTTCCGCTTGGGGTAAGAGCCAAGGAAGATTATGTCAATCTTAATCTGCATGAAAAAGCCCATGGTCCCCATGGACTTGTAGCAGGAACGACAGGTTCCGGTAAATCGGAAATTATCCAGTCTTATATACTGTCTCTGGCAGTCAATTATCATCCGTATGAGGTGGCATTTTTACTGATTGATTATAAAGGTGGTGGAATGGCAGGATTATTCCGGAATCTGCCGCATCTGCTGGGAACAATCACCAATCTGGATGGAGCACAGAGTATGCGTGCCATGGCATCAATTAAGAGTGAACTGGCAAGAAGACAGAAAATATTCAGCAGCTATGATGTGAATCATATCAATGCATATCATAAGCTGTTCCAGAATGGAGAGGCAAAGGAACCACTGCCGCATTTATTCATTATCAGTGATGAGTTTGCAGAGCTGAAAAAGGAACAGCCGGATTTTATGACGGAACTGGTATCGGCGGCGCGAATCGGACGAAGCCTTGGTGTGCATCTGATACTGGCAACACAGAAACCAACCGGAGTTGTAGATGACCAGATCTGGACAAACTCCAAGTTTAAACTGGCACTTATGGTACAGAATGAGGCAGACAGTAAAGAAATATTAAAGACACCGGATGCCGCCAATATTACAATCCCCGGAAGAGCTTATCTTCAGGTTGGAAATAATGAAATCTATGAATTATTCCAGTCGGCATGGAGTGGAGCTTCTTATGTAAGTGAAAAGGAAGAGGAAAAAGTAGATGACAGAGTTTATCTGGTGAATGACCTTGGACAGGGTGAACTGATAAATGAAGATTTAAGTGATGAACATGCTTCCGGCGGCAATATGATGACGCAGCTGGATGCTACGGTAGATTATATCCACAGAGTATATGAGGCAATGGATACCGTGGAAGTAAAACGGCCGTGGATGCCACCGTTGCCGGAACAGATTGTATCGGACCAGCAGGCAGAGAAAGGAAATGCATTAAATCTGATTGCACGGATTGGAAAGATAGATATTCCGGAAGAACAGCAGCAGGTGGAGTACCAGCTTGATTTTGCCACAGACGGAAATCTCTTATATATTGCTTCCGCAGGTTATGGAAAAACAGCATTTCTTACAACCGTGTTGTTGTCACTGGCAATGCATAACCGGGTAGAGAATCTGAACTTCTATATATTGGATTTTGGAAACAGTGGATTGATTCCATTGAACCGCCTGCATCATACGGCAGACTATATCAGTTTTGATGATACAGAACGATTCCGTAAATTCTGCAATCTTATACAGGCAGAGATAAAACGGCGTAAAAAATTACTGGCAGAACGGATGGTACAGAATTTTGAAGTATACAATCAGGTGGCAGAAAAGACATTAAAAGCAATAGTAATTGCTATTGACAATTATGATGTGGTCAAAGAACTGGGATATGAAGCGGAAGAATTTTTCCAGAAATTATCCAGAGATGGTACCGGACTTGGCATATATATGGCAGCAACAGCAACACGAAGTAATGCCATGAAGTATTCTACATATAACAATTTTAAGAATAAAGTGGCAGGTTATCTTTTCGATGAATCAGACTTGCATGTAATTGTGGGACGAAGTTCTTATTCACAGTCAGAGATAAAGGGACGGACACTTATAAAATACAATGGACTGGTAAGTGTCATGCAGGTCTATGTCATGACTGCATTTACAGATGAACTGGAGTATAACCAGGGTATAGAAGCCTGTATTGAGCAGATAAATACATGCTATCCGGATACTGCAGCACCGAGAATCCCGGTATTGCCGGATGAGTTAAATATCAGAACATTTATGGAAATGATAAAGAAACAGCATACAGCAGAAGAAAACGCTGCAGAGAAGGCAATCTGGCTGGGACTGAATAAAGAGAGTGTATTGCCGGAATGTATTCCGGCAGGTCTTACAACACCATTTGTAATTCTGGGTGAGACTGCAAGAGGAAAGACGAATGCATTAAAGGTTATTTTAGAACAGATAACAGGAAGAGGAAAAGTATATTTATTAGACTCGAAAGATATGGAACTATATCATTACAGGTCCGGAGATGAGATTCATTATATCGGAGCAGATGGAATAGATGCGTTTCTTATGGAACTGGGGGGACTGGTGACTGCACGAAATCAGCAGCTGCAGCAGAAGATGAAGGAACATCCGGAACAGTTACCACGCCGTCTGGTTCAGGAACTGGATGCATGTTATGTCGTGGTAGATGAGTGGGATGACTTTGTAGAGGCAACGAAATTAAAAGCTGTATTGCTGGCACCGATATTGAGTAGGGCATTGTCCAGTGGAATCCAATTTATTCTTACAGCCAATTCCGGTAAATTAAAAGGATTTGATGAGATTACCAAATTTGCAAAAGCAACTACGGATGGTCTGCTGGTGGGCAACCCTGGTTCTACAGGAATTTTTGGAACAGTTGCAGCAAAGGAATTGCCGCAGTTAAGTGATGGTCTGCTCTTCCATAATGGAGCATATGTGCGTATCCGCATACCGAAATGTGAAGACAGAGAAGAATAAAGAAAAATAAGCAGGAGGATAAAAAGATGGAACAGGAAAATATAGAGTTTTTGCCGTTAGGAAGTATTGTGCAGCTTAAAGGTGGCGTAAAGAAAATTATGATTATAGCAAGAGGTGCATTTGCAGTAGTCAAAGGTGAAAAAAGATATTTTGATTATGGAGCGTGTACCTATCCGGAAGGGGTTATAGGAGATGCACTGTTATATTTTCAGCATAAGGATATTCAGAAAATAGTATATCGCGGTTATGAGGATGAAGACGAGAAGCTGATGCAGGAAAATATTAAAAACAATCTGAGTGTGCTGCAGGAGCAGCTGCTGAAGAAAGAACAGGAAGCATAAGAAGGCGTCGGAGAGATGAGGAGGAAAGGATAAATGTCGAAGACGAAGAAAAGCTCTTCCGGCAGTAAAGGAAGTTCAACAACAAAGAAGAGTACAACCAGTACAGCGGAGATTAATCAGGTAAAACAGCAGTTAAACACAGTAAAGAGCAGTTTGCAGTTAGAAAGCAGCAGTCTGGCTCCCATGGAGGGGACACTTAATACATTAAAGGAACTGAAAACGAGACTTGAGACAGCCATAGATACGCTGAGAAACCAGAAGGATGGTATTGAGGATAAATATACATTAGACAGTGGCTGGCGTGGAGATTTATATAATGCATCAATTTCTGCCTCCAGTGCATTGAAAACAGAATACGGAAATGTCTGTACCAATCTGGGATATGATCTGGATGCACTTTGTGATGAGATTACAAGAAGAGAGAATGAAATCTACAATAAGAATGAGTATATCGGCAAGCTGCAGAGCAGTTGGAACAGTCTTTGCAACTGGCTGGAAAAACATACTAATTAGGAGGGCATCATTATGCTGATAAAATTAGATACCAATGTTTATACATCAAAGGTACATTCTTTTTCAACGGTATCCGGTGAGGTAGAAGGAAAGCAGCTTACAGTTCCGGATTTAAATGTATCAATGGATGCCATGACAGCGTACCGGGCAGGCTTTTCACAGTTAATTGGTCTGATGAGTTATTATCAGAGCCTCCTGACGCAGGATGCCGGGAAGCTTCTCACACTGCGTGATGAACTGGTTGATGCAGAAGCTTCTTTGATGAAAATGATAAAGACAAAATAGGGGGAGTGGAGAAAGTTATGGGATTTCAGGTAAAGTATGAAGAAATTACCAGCATTCGG
>ENA-OPFT01001690-OPFT01001690.1-human-gut-metagenome-genome-assembly--contig:-NODE-1690-length-10480-cov-2.295156_pt1 | contig 10480 bp, 7 predicted proteins | sample MGYA00241714_ERZ501560 | MGnify/ENA primary metagenome ERZ501560 (study PRJEB25962, sample SAMEA2042392) | human gut metagenome | biome: human gut; feature: human-associated habitat; material: faeces...
ATCTAGTTCCTTTTGTAATTATCGACAGGAGAATCCTATGGAAGATTTATTTATAAAATGGCAGAAAGCACGTCCGGAATACAACAACTTTAACGAGGATGGTATTATTAATAAGGAATACTGGGAAAATATGGCTTCCTCTAAAAAAATTCTTTTTATCTTAAAAGAAACAAATGGACTTGAAGGCAGTTTAACCTCGTTCTTAAAGAACGGGGGAAGTTCAACCTACTACACTTTCAAATTAAAGAAACTGCTTCAGCAAATAATGGTTTCATGTCCCCCTAATATTTTGCCGAGTTGTCCTTAACATATCCTAATTTCTGAAATAAACAATCATTTTTAGTTGCCAAGTCATTTCTGGCCAATACCATATTTCTTATCTCCTCAATGCATAAGTTTTCTTTACCATAAACCCCTTCTATCCAGCTGTATCGTCAGACAAAAGGGGCTTTTCTATCTCTTAATCCACATATTTTTTCAATGTCGCACGCACGGCACCGGGACCGGCGATAAGTTCAGCAAACATACCCTCGATCTTTTCGCCAAGTCCTGCTTCGTACAGGTCTACGGCAAAGATAGACGCATCTTTGAGAATTGGAGAAAGTACCGCATGTACGTCGGCTGCTTCGCCAAGTTTGACATCTTTCACATACTGTTTTACTTCGTCAAGGCGTGGGTCGGAACTCTGCTCAAATGGCTGTCCCTCATCATTGATTCCCATAAGGTAACGGCACCATCCTGCCAATACCAGCGGGATCAAAGTCAGGGACTGTACATCCAGACTGTCGCTTGCGATGTAAGACTTGATCGTCTCACCAAAACGAATTGGAAGTTTTTGGGAAGTATCCGTTACGATACGCTGTGGGGTGTCCGGCATAAATGGATTTGGAAGGCGGAGCGTAAGCACTGCATTTGCAAAATCTTTCGGATCAATGATGCCCGGATTTACTACAACCGGCATTCCTTCCTGATAGCACATTTTTTCTACAAGAGTAGACAATTCTTTATCTTCCATCTCTCCGTGGATCGTTGTGTGGGAAAGAAGGCATCCGTAGATCGCCAGTGCGGTGTGAAGCGGATTCAGGCAGGTACAAACCTTCATCTTTTCCACTTTGTCTACCGTCTCGCGGTCGGTAAAGAGGATTCCCGCTTTATCGATCGGCGGTCTTCCATTCGGGAACTTGTCCTCGATAACAAGGTAACCGGTCTCCTCGGAGTTTACAAATGGTGACGTATACGTATTGCGGTTTGTAATAATCAGATCCGTATCTTTAAAACCGTCTTTTTCAAGCATTTTCTTGACATTTTCGTCCGGACGCGGCGTGATCTTGTCGATCATCGACCATGGGAACGATACCTGATTCTCGTCATTCATGTAATCTGCAAATTCTTTTTCCACAATTCCATTTTTTACCCAGGCATCGACAAATGCCATAACGCCGGCTTTTAATTTGTCTCCGTTGTGGGAGCAGTTGTCCATGCTGGAAAGAGCGATCGGCGCTTTGCATGTCTTGAAACGATGGTAACAAAGTGCTGCCACACGTCCCATCAGATGCTGCTGATTTTCGGGCTGATCGTTAAATCCGCTTTCTACAACGGAAAGAAGATCTCCTTTTCCATCGTAAATGCTGTATCCTTTTTCTGTAATGGTAAAACTTGCCATCTGCAGGGAAGGATTTTCAAAAATTTCAAACAATCTTGCAAAATCTTCCGGTGCTGCCTGGTCTGCCACCAGTGCTTCGACAACACTTCCTACGATTTTCTTTTCGATCGTTCCATTGGCTTTCAAAACAACAGAAAGGCTCAGACAGTCGTATGGTTTGTAAGCTTTACTGATGATCTCATGATCAAAACTCTCTGCCACGACGATTCCGCGGTCATACTCACCCTGATTCAATACACGCTGAAGAATTTCAGCCGGGAACGCACGGAAAATGTTTCCCGCTCCAAAATGAACCCAGGTAGGTGCCTCTTTGGTTTTCTGCTTTACGGCCTCGCGGTCATACTTAAGTACTTCGTATCCTTTTTCTTCCCATACAGGAGAAACTTCTTTTTGTAAATCTGTCAGTTTCATGATTTTGATTCCTTTCCTGTGTTACTTGTTATTTTTCTTAATTGCTTCCCAAAGACCATTCAGATAAGCGACACCGAGGGCGCGGTCATAAAGTCCGTATCCCGGTCTTGCCTGCTCACCCCAGATCATACGTCCGTGATCTGGGCGGATCACACCGTCAAATCCCATGTCGATCAATGCTTTGACGATCTCATACATGTCAAAGTTTCCATCGGAAGAAAGGTGGGATACTTCGTGGAACAAATCTTTGTTTTCGTATTTAATATTACGGATGTGTGCAAAATGGATTCTCTCTGCAATTTTCGGATTGCGGATGATCTTCGGAAGGTCGTTGTTGAGATTACTTCCCAAAGAACCGGTACAGAATGTAAATCCATTGTAAATGCTGCTGTTTAAGGAAGCAATCTTGAGAAGGTCGTCTTCACAGGTTACGATACGTGGAAGGCCAAATACATCCCAAGCCGGATCATCCGGGTGAACTGCCATCTTGATCTCATATTTTTCACAGGTTGGCATGATTCCATCGAGGAAATATTTAAAGTTTTCACGCAGTTTATCTGCCGTTACATCTTTGTATTTGTCAAACAGATCCATGATCTCGTCTCTGCGGTTTGGCTCCCAGCCCGGCATGACAAAACCGCCGCTGGCTTTTTCGATGCGGTCAAACATTTCACTGGCATCGATGCCGTCGATAATCGAAGAATCATAAGCAAGTGCCGTAGAACCGTCCTCCAAAGGCATCGCAAGATCGGTTCTTGTCCAGTCGAAAACCGGCATGAAGTTGTAGCATACAAGGTGAATGCCTGCTTTTCCTACCGCTTCCAAAGATTTACAGTAATCTTCGATCAATTTATCTCTCGTAGGAAGTCCGATCTTGATATCTTCGTGTACGTTGATACTTTCAACACCGCACAGTTTAAGACCTTTTGCTTCTACTTCCTGTTTTCTCTTCATTACGTCTTCATACGTCCAGGCCTCTCCTGCCGGGATATCATGAAGCGCTGTGATAACTCCTGCTACTCCTGGGATCTGGCGAATCTGCTCCAAAGTTACACTGTCATTTCCCTCGCCATACCATCTCAATGTCATTTCCATAGTTCTATTCTTCCTTTCCTTGATTAATCATAAATTTTTCTATTTTTTTCATCGCCGATACCACATTTTCTGTAAAAATACGTATTTACACGGTCGCGCCACTCTTTTGCATTTACAAGCTGTCTCTCAAAGCGCTCAGCCACACAGTCAAACGCTCTGTCCTCTACTTTTCCTTTTAATCCCTGCCATGCCTTCTGCATCGCCTCTACCTCTTCCACTCCTTCAAAATGAGCATCGTAGATATGCTGGATCAAGGTTTTTCCGGTTTTTAACATATATGTGTACGGAATATGATGGAAGAAAAGCAATAACTCCTCCGGACATTTTTCCGTATCTGCATAAATGCTCCGCCACGGTTCGTTGTACTGAGACACATAGCCGGTTCCTTCCATCGTCCGGTCTACCCCGATTCCATGAAGATCTGCACGATGATACGTTCCCCAGCGGTCGTATTCGTAACCATCGACATCCGGCCCGTAATGATAATGTGGTGTCACCATCCAGCCGATGCCAAGCGGTGCATTGTATTTTTCGTAAGTTGCCCAGGAACCACAGAGCATCGGTACGACAACGTCGGTCACCTCTTTGTCATCTGCAAGGGAAAGCCGGCTCCATTCCTCGGCAATCTCTTCTGCTGTCAGCGTAGTATCCATCGCCAGCCGTCCAAACCCATACAGGTTTGCTGCCGCCAGATCATTTCCCGTCCAGTTCTCATCGTCTCCGGTATTGATAACACCTGCCATACCACAATGGATCTGATCGTACGCTTGTCCCGAAACAACTTTCTCTACGGTCGTCCCCTCTTCGTCGCCATACGTATCAAAGGCAAGAATTTCCTTCCACATTGGAATCAGGTAACAGAGATCGATCTGCTGACCGGTATATTCCTGTGCAATCTGCACTTCCAACATCATATTTGTCTTTTTCAGCCCACCAAACAATGGGGAAACCGGCTCGCGAACCTGAAAATCCATCGGACCGTTTTTTATCTGCAAAATGACATTGTCATCGAATGTTCCATCTAATTCAATAAAATGATCGTAGGCTGCTCTCGCACGGTCGGTCTTTTTATCGCGCCAGTCCTGTCCGCAATTGTAAACAAAGCATCTCCAAACCACCGTTCCTCCATATGGTTTCAGAACTTTGGCAAGCATATTCGCTCCGTCTGCATGGGTGCGTCCGTAAGTAAATGGCCCCGGCCGCCCTTCGGAGTCTGCTTTTACGAGAAAACCTCCAAAATTTGGAATCACCTCATAGACATGCTCCGCCGCTTTTTCCCACCAGGCAATTACCTGCGGATCTAACGGATCCGAAACCGGAATATCACTAAGTTCCATCGGAGCCGCAAAATTGACACTCATAAACAATTGAATACCATATCTTGCAAACAGATCCGTATACTGTTTTACCTGTTTCAAATACACATCTGTGATAAGATAGGTTTCTTTCTCATGAACATTTACATTATTGATCACGATGGCATTGATCCCAATGGATGCCATCAATCGCGCATACATCTCTGTGCGGTCGTTATAAAGGATTTTGTAATCATCATAAAAAAATGATCTTCCTGAGTATCCTCGTTCAATACTTCCATCCATATCATCCCAATGATTCATCATGCGAAACGGCATAGATGGGATGCAGTAATACGGCATTTTTTCAGAAAGATTGTCAAGAGCTACCATACGCAAAAAAGCAAATACTCCCTGCAGCACTGCGGTCTCTGTTCTTCCTGTGATCACAATGCTCCTCTTCCTCATAGATGGCAAACGCCTGATTCAGCACTTCCGTGCTCTGTCCTTTTCCTTTTTCATCCGGGAATTCATACTCTTTCTGTACCTGCATAAAAACAGACGGTTCTTCCAGTACCTCATAAGACATTTCCACCGTCTCTCCAAGCATGGCATCCATCGCCGTCTGATATTCTTTAGCAATCGTTTGTGCGATCTCACCAGATGCAAGCAATACCGGATTCAAATAACATGGTCGGATCTTATCCTTTGCCAATGGTTTATAATCCAGCCAGCATTTTGTATAACTCATAGTATTTCTCCAATCTGTTTTCCTTATTCCCTTTCTATTCTATCTTTTTTTTGCTCGCAAATCAATACCCTTTTTACAAAAAAAGCCTTACAAACCGTGTATTTCCCGATTTGTAAGGCTTTTGATTTTTAATCTGCCAAGTTATGCAAATTATTTAGAATGGGAAGCTGCAAAGTTTGCATACTTCTTATTCATATCACTGATCTTGCTATCCCATTTTGAAGAGATTGCTTCAATCTTCTTCGCAGGAGTTGTAGCACCAGCGTATACAGCATAACAGAAATCACCATAATCAAGGTCACTGATAAGTGGCAGATAAGATGTCTGAATGTGCTCCTGCTCGTGCATCATTGTCAAAGTCTCATCTACAGCACGGTCATCTTTGAACTGATCATAGTATGTCTGTTTCCAAGCGTCATCCAAGTCATAACCCGGTGTAGCTTCTGTGTAAAGATCATAAGCAAATGCGATCTTTTCAGCTTCTTCTGCACTAAAGCAGCTAGGCATAACAACGATGTTGTCGTTTGGAGTAGTCTTGTTTGTAGCACCTTTGTTCTTTTCGTTGTATGGGAACATAACGAATCCCCATTCGTCTTCCATACTAGCGAATGCGCTGATCTCATAAACTTCAGCTGTCTGCATTGCAACTTCACCATCACGGAATGCAGCTTTATACCAATCCCATGCAGCTCCGTCCGGTTTTGGCATGATATAACCTTTGTCCATAAGGCTCATACCCCAGTTCATAGCTTCGAGGAATTCTTTTGTTCCTGTTGCATTCTGGTATTTTCCGTCTTTGTCACGGGAAACGAATGTTGCGTTGTTGTTTGCAGCACACATAGGAAGATAGTATTTAGAGAAACTAGCAAGTGCATACTGGTCTGTCTTACCATCTCCATCTGCATCTACAGTAAGTTTCTTACAATACTCTTCGAATTTGGACCATGTCCATTTTCCGTCTTTCTGAAGATCGTATGGCTCTTCATCGCTGATACCAGCTTCTTTCAGCATACGTTTGTTGAAGAATACACCACCACGTGGCTCGTTCTCAGGGCTCATACCCCAAATACCATTACCGATGCTCATAAGTTCAACAACGGTCTGATTCCATTTTTCTTCTGTGAAATCAAATTCAGGAAGTGTTTTCAGGTCATACATCAAACCTTTCATCAAAGGTGCAGAAACCATTTCCTGATACAGATAGAACAACTGACAGGAAGGACTGTTTGACATAACGCCGTTTACGTATGTCTCCTGCTGGTCAGTGTAGGAGTAAGCACTTTCACGATTGATCTTGAAGTTGTACTTCTCCATGATTTCCTTTCTGTAATTTTCTGTAGCTTTGGCATAATCTGTTTCTCCTGTGTCTTCAGAAGTATACCAGTCACCAATTTTGATAGACATACCTCCCAAATCATCAAAAGTTTTTTTGCTGCTGGAAGATCCGCCTTCGTCTCCCGTCTTCGCTGTATCGCCGCTAGTGGAAGAAGAATTACTATCGCCTCCACAACCGGTCAGACATCCAACAGCAAGAACTACAGAGAGACCCATTGCAAGCAATTTTTTCGTGTTTGCTTTCATAATTTTTTTACCTCCTTATTTTTTATCGTTACACTGTGCCCACCAAGGACGCAGTGATAACTACATGATTTTGGACATTCGCTCCGGGCTGACACCCTTCGCTCAATGTCACTTTTTACATTTGCTCCGGGCTAACGCCCTTCGCTCAATGTCACTTTTTACATTCGCTCCGGGCTGACGCCCTTCGCTCATGATGTTACTCATCAAATACAGGTTTTCTCTCTGGGAGTGGCAGAGGCAAAAAAGCCAAAGGCTTTTCTCCGATATCAACGATATCTGCTTTGCAAGCAAGCTTGCAGCAGTATCGTTGATATCGGAAACTGCTACGCAGTTTTTTGCCTCTCCCCCCTCAATAAATCCTGTGCTTGATTCGCGTATGTTACATCTTGATACCAGACTGGCTCAGACTTTCTACGAAACCTTTCTGGGCAAACAGATAGATAATGATCAATGGTAAAATCACCATCAATGTACCTGTTGCGATCATTCCCTGCGAATAAGCTGTTGTAGCTTTCTTCGCGATACCGCGGACATCCAGGTAACTATCAAGTGCTCCGGCGATACCATTTAACTTACTGGACAACAGTACAAATTCAGAATTCAAAAACAGGTTTGAATAGAAGGAATCTGTCCACTGCCATACGTAAGAAAACAGGAAACAAGATGTCAAAATCGGTTTTGCATCCGGTAACATGATACGAACGAATGTTGACAATTTTCCACATCCATCCACATACGCAGCTTCTTCCAATTCTTTCGGAATACCACGGAAGAACTGACGAATCATGTAGATGTACAAACCACTCTTCAGCCCCATACAGCCAAGACACATCAATGCATATGGCGTCAGGGAATTCAGCAGGTTGATACCCGGCTGTTTGGTGATCAATTTAATGATACCAAAGATATCAAAGAATCGGAAATTCAGGAACAAGGAAGCCTGAATTGTCGTAGGTGGAACGACGATTACAAGGATTACCGCTGCAAACCAAAGTCCTTTCAGTGGGAATTTGTAACGTGCAAATCCATAACCTACTAATGTACAGGAAATAATCTGCAATACACTGACAAGAAGCGAAATCAATGCTGTGTTTGCCAATGCCTGCCAATATTTCATCAAATAAGCAGCAATCTGATAATTGCTCAAAGTAAAATGTCTTGGGATTGCAACAATTGTTGAATCATACAAGTCCTGTTCTTCCATGAAACTGATGGAAATTTTGTTCAACAATGGCTGTAAAATCATGAAACATAATCCAAACAACAATACAAAGCGGATAATTTTGTAAAAAACGTTGAATGATGTCTTTCGCAGTAAGTAGCCATTGGATTTTTTGTTTCGTTCGATAAAGGTCTTTAATTTTTTCTTCTTATTCATAATAGTACACCCTCTTAGAAATAATCAGCGAAACAATTCCAAGTATAAGAATTACGCATAGGAAGTATATCCAAGCCATCGCCGAACTAAATCCATAACTTAACTTTCCTACCTCTTCGGAAATCTTCGTCATAACCTGGTTGTCGGTCTTTAAGAAGAAGTCGATTACGGTATAAACTACGTTTACAAGTATCATTGAACTTACCATAGGGAAGGTAATCTTCCAGAAACTTTCCCATGCGGTACATCCCTCAATCTTAGCAGCCTCAAACATACTTGGGGAAATTGTCTGCAAAGCCGAGAGGAACATGATGATCTGGATACCAGATGCAATCGCGATATCATAAACTTTGTTAATGATATCAAATACATATTGGAACATCCTTGACATCGGACTGCTGTCTGACGTTACCAGAATGCTCTCAAGCACTCCGGTGACGCTGGCATCGTTGGATGTCTCAGATATCATATCTTTCATATCGTTCAACAGCTCATTGTTGTACTCAATACCTACAATGACACCGGATGAAAGAATAACCGGAAGGAAGAATATCGCACGGACAAATCCTCTTCCTTTGAAGTTCTGATTCAACAGCAATGCAATAAAGAAACTGAAGATCAATGTTGCCGGTGTATTTACGACCATTCGCAGCAACTCACTTAATAAGTAAGGTACAAACTCCGGATCTACAGTAAAGGCATCTTTGTAATTCTTGATACCAACCCAGGTCATCTTTACACCTTCACCAGCAACAGGAGTTACCTCGTTAAATGTCATTCGCAAAGAACTAATCAATGGAACAACCATGAACAGAATAAAACCAAGGATAAATGGTAAAATAAACAAGTATCCCGCTACTGCATTTTTATATGCAAGCGTCTTTTTCTTCTTCTGACGTTTCATTTATTTTCCACCTCCTGTTGTTGTAATAAAGTCTCTCTGTGGAACTTTTGTTCCATTGTAATCATAATCTGCATAGTTATAGTTTACGATAACAGACTTACCATTTTCATAAGTTGTCTTATAAACACCGTTTGCAAGTTTCTCATGTCCGGTAATGAACTGATTGTAAGTATCACCAAGATTTGTATTAAATTTCTTATACAATTCAAGGGTTGTATCTTTCCAATCTGTGAAGTTACATGCATAATACTGTGTATAATCTGTATCCTGTAACACACTGGAAGGCTGGTTCATAAATGTGAAGTACAAACCTGCACCGGTTTCAGCGGATTTCAATATCATGTCTGTCTCATCTTCCGAAAGGTTGATAGCGCTTCCGGAATAATTTACAAGACCATGAAGTGCGATCTGGTAAAATGGAACCGATTCATCAATGATATTAACCGCTTTGGTGTCAATATCCATATCCGTTACATAATCTGAATAAGGAACTGCATACTGGTTACCGGTTGTCGTCATAACAAGACTTCCGGATTCCTTCAATGCTTTCATCTTATCTACCTGCATGTTCATAGAAGCTTCACGGGATACACGGGCTTTTGGATTGTAGTCTCCGGCAAGAGTGTTTCCAATATCTTCAAATCCAACATTCTTAACTCCATAAGAGGAAGAAATTGTATTTACATATTTGTCAATGTTCGCAATCGTATAGGATGGTTTTACCAGATAATATGGATCACAGTTTTCGTAATCTTCATTTGTCTGATAAATGATAGGATCCAATGTGTACAGTTTTGCGATCTCGCGGCTTACAAATTTTGCGGCATCGCGGTTGACACCAAATCCATCTCCCAATTTGTCTTTCATGACATAAGTGAATTTTGCATTCATGAACAGGTCAAGACCTTGTGTACTGTTTGCATAAGCAGCCAGACTTGATAAGTCACCTTTACTTCCCAAACGTCCAACCAGTTTTACCTTCGCAGCCGTTTTCTGCTTCACTCCGGTATTGAACCAGCCGGTATATTTGGCCTTGATATTTTCCACGCCGGCACCTTTCAATTGTTTCAACATTTCCTGTGCCTGTGAATACGTTGTCAATGCAAGAGAACGGGTAACCGGATAACCTAGAACATGCTCTATATTATCTACAGCACCAAGGATTTCCACTGCCATCGGCACCGTGGTATCCTCTTTCTTAACCAATTCCGGATAACGTTTGGTCAGATAATCACGATAAGTTGATGCAGCACTTACATAATCTGTCTTATCGGAGAAGATGTAACGCTGAGTCAATGTCTCTTTTGGAAGGCTTGCTTCATAAGAGCGCACTGTTGTATCGGATTTTGAGGAAATATCCATATTCTCACCATGAATCATCTTGTATACAAAACGTCCATAG
>ENA-OPFT01001712-OPFT01001712.1-human-gut-metagenome-genome-assembly--contig:-NODE-1712-length-10373-cov-3.161078_pt1 | contig 10373 bp, 7 predicted proteins | sample MGYA00241714_ERZ501560 | MGnify/ENA primary metagenome ERZ501560 (study PRJEB25962, sample SAMEA2042392) | human gut metagenome | biome: human gut; feature: human-associated habitat; material: faeces...
AATGAAGATAAAGTAGGACAGAGAAGGCATTTTAAAACATATTTACTGTATATATATTTTCATACGGTAAATACATTCCTTGGAGATGCTACGTTTAGCAAATTTTTAAATGCTTTTGATATGAAATACCGTAGTAAAAATGACAAAGACATATATGATTGTTCTAATGAAGGTATATTTATTGCCTGTATGGGGTTGAGTAAGAGAGCAGATTATATCAATCAGGACAATGTTGAGTATTATCTGCAATCTATCGACAATGTTGATTTAAACGCGGATATCATTTGCGATATGGTTGAGAAAATGATGGATAAGCCGTATGATGGAAATTACCTAAAATAGAACTTGATGATACATTTTATACAGCTGGATTTTTGATGTAAAAAATGTAATACGTCTGCAAAGAGAGGAGATCAAGAAAATGGGAAAAGAATTATTCGACAATATTCCCAGCAAGGTATCTGATTTGTTGTCTGATGTAAAGAATGGACGGATCGGTCTGCCGGACCTTCAGCGTCCTTTTGTCTGGAAAGATAATAAGGTTCGTGAACTGCTGGATTCCATGATGAAAGGCTATCCAATCGGATATGTCATGCTGTGGTCATCTCCGGATGACTATGAAAATACGGGACATATTGGCAAGAATGAAAAAGTTTATAAACGCCCGGATGACCTTGTTATCGATGGACAGCAGCGTTTGACTGCATTACTTGCAGCAATGTATGGCGTGACCATCAAAGATCAGAATTATGAGGAAAGAAAAATCAAAATCTCCTTCAATCCTCTAACGTGCGAATTTGCCGTCTGGACACAGGCGTATGAACGCAATCCAGAATGGATCAGCGAGATTTGCAGCGTGTTTGCGGCGGACCAGGAGCACACTATTTCAAGATTCCGAAAGTCTTTTATCCGATCGGTAAATGAAAGCCGGGAGAAAAACGGGGAAGAGCTGCTTACGGAAGAGGAAGAAGATGTCATTGAAGAAAACATCAATAACCTTTTGAATCTTGGAATTTATTCTCTGCCAACCCTGAAAATCAGTTCAAAAGCGGATGAAGAAGATGTTGCCGAGATTTTTGTCCGTGTAAACTCCGGCGGTCAGAATCTTACGGAAAAAAATTTTATTGAAACTCTGATTGCTGTCTATGATAATGATGTCCATGCGAAGATTAACCGGTTTTGTGCGGAATCAAGAGTACCGGCAAATGGAACCGCGTTTAATCAGATTCTTCAGGTTGACCCTTCTCATCTGATTCGAATGTCTGTTGGCGTAGGATTTCGGAGAGCGCGTTTGCGATACGCGTATCTGCTGCTCCGCGGAAAGAATTTAAAAACCGGTGAAATTACGCAGGATGTGCGTGAAGAGAATCTGAGAATTTTCAAAGAATCTTTAGACATGGTAACCAATCTCAATAACTGGCATGCCTTCATGAATCTTTTTGCTTCTGCAGGCTATTTGAAAGGCAGCCTGGTGGCATCATCCAATGCGGTAGTTTTCAGCTATGTTTTATATCTGATCGGAAAATATGAGTATAAAGTATCGTCTGTTGAACTTCAGAAAATTATTCGCAAATGGATTTTTATGTCTACGATTACTGGATTTTATACGGGATCTACAGAATCAGAGGTTGAAAAACAGTTTGCTGATTTGCGAGATGTTCATCATGCAGATGAATTCGTATCATATCTGAATTCTGTTATCGGCAACCGATTTACGGATGACTACTTTGTTTATTCGCTGCCAGCCGAGTTGAACAGTTCTTCGGCCAATTCACCGGCCTGGTACGGATATATTGCGGCAGTCAATGTACTGGGAACACCTATGCTGTTCAGCACAGCACCTCTGTCACAATACTTTGTATTAGGAGCAAATGGAGACAAAAATTCCGTGGACAAGCATCATATCTTTCCGAAACATTATCTTGAAAAGATCGGGTACGATAATGACCGTGACAGAAACCAGATTGCGAACTTTACATACTTGGACTATACAACAAACATTGATATTTCCGATGAAGCTCCGGCGGAGTATGTCAGCCGGTATCGAGAGAAATTAGGAGAAGAAGGATACCGGCTTGCCTGTGCTCAGAATGCGTTACCTGAGAATTTTGAGCAGTTACCGTATCCTGAATTTCTGAAGCAGAGAAGATTATTGATGGCGCAGATCGTCAAAAAGGCATATAGCGAACTTGACAAGTAAGTATCTATAAAATGTCTGAAGAAGTGTTTTCGGTTTAAAAAAGAGAAAACAGTTTTGCACAGCACATGCTTTACATTTTCTATCAAGGAGATCATCACAATATGGAAAACCAAACAATCGCTTATTACAACCAAAACGCAGCTTCTTTCATACAAGGCACTGTTTCTGTAGATTTCCAGACGACGCAGGATAAATTTTTAAACGCTTTGCCGGGAAAGAGAGTGCTGGATTTCGGGTGTGGTTCCGGAAGAGACACGAAGTATTTTCTGGAAAACGGTCTTGCTGTTACGGCGATGGACGGTTCAGAAGAACTGTGCAAATACGCCAGTGCCTATACCGGTATTCCGGTAAAAAACATGATATTTCAGGATTTGGATGAGATGAATCAATATGACGGCATCTGGGCGTGTTCATCGATTCTGCATTTGCCGAAAAAAGAATTAAAAATGGTATTCCATAAGATGGTAACAGCGTTGGACACTAATGGGATTATTTATACCTCCTTTAAATATGGAACGTTTGAAGGCGAAAGAAGCGGCCGTTTTTTTACGGATTTCACACCGGATACTTTTTCTGATTTTATCAAGGATGTGGCGCAGATCCGAATAGAAGAAGAGTGGCTTACGGATGATGTAAGACCGGGAAGGGAGAGGGAAAAGTGGCTGAATCTGATATTGAAAAAGACAGGTTTCTAGCAGAACACGCAGATTTTAGATTTCGGGAACAGGTGTGTTATCCAAATGGCGGAATTTCCCGGTTTTATGATAATGGGACGGATATGGTTGTTATTGATGAGGGTATCTGCTCTCATGAGCCAAAAGAGCCGGTTTTTCCCTATATGCTGATTACGGAGAAGCAGAATGATGATATGCATCGCTTTCAAAGGGTGTTTCGTTTTCTGGGATATGCGCGGGAAAATCTGGATTCATATCTTGCCAAAGATGGAATTGTCCTGGAAGGCGGTTATATACGAAACACAGGAGATCGGAGCGAGCAGGCCGATGCTTCTCCGCTGGAAATTCATTTCGAAGAGAATTTTTCAAGTGTTTATGGAATGAATGCGCTGAGATATCTGACGCGGGAATATGGAATTTGTGATGAAAATGGAAGGAATTATTTTCTCGATTATTTTGTCAGAACAAAGGATCAGAAATATGCGATCGAAGAAAACGGCCTTGATTACCATCATCCGCAAATTATTGGAGAGGAAAAATATCGCAATCAGCTCAAGAAACAAAATACGTGTGCCCTGTGGGGGATCAAGTTATTTCGATTTTCCAAAGAGGACTGCGAGTTCACCAATCGGATCGAGGATGATATCAAGCAGTATTTTGGAAAAGATTCTTCGAATTTTGTGGATGACGGAATCAAAGTTGAAAGAAAAGTTGAGCTGTATGAACATCAGACTGTCAGCCTGCAGGAGATACAAAAGCGCAGAGAAGCGGGTATCAAAGCATTTTTGATTGTGCTGCCTACAGCAGCGGGAAAATCGAAAATTGCGGAAGAAGATTTACGGACGTTCGCAGAAGGAAAACAAAAGTTTCGTGGACTGATTCTGGTTCCGGGAGTCAATCTTTTGCTGGACTGGGAAGAAAGAATAAAGGCTTCGCTGCCAGAGTTAAAAGATAAGATTGATATTCGAACGTATGCCTTCGCGGCCAGACATTATACGGACACTACACCAGACTATTACAATTATCTTGTCGTGGATGAAGCACATCATGCGGTTGCGCCAGTGCTGAAAAGAGTTGTGCAATACTATCGGACAGAATTTACGATAGGCCTGACGGCGACGGATCAGCGGCCGGATAAAAGAAAGCTGGAAACGGTGTTTGGATCGTATACGACTTCGTTATCCTTAAAAGAAGCGATGGAAAAGGGAGTGGTCGCGAAAGCGAATGTTTACCGGATTGAAACGAATCTTGATCTTTCCAGTGTAAGGTTTAATGGGCGGGATTATGTCAATGCGGATCTGGAGAAAAGAATCCGGGTCACTTCAAGAAATGAGCTGATTGTCCAGGTACTTTCAGAGTATTTTACGTCTGGCGAAGCGGGCACGAGACAGGGTGTTGTTTTTTGTGTCAATGTTGCGCATGCGAACGAAATGGCAAAGCTCCTTAATAAGGCAAATATTTCAGCGGCCAGCTACACAAGGCAGACAAAAAATCAAAGTTCTGTTATGAAAGCGTTCAAAGAAAAGGAAATTCGTTTCCTGTGTGCCTGCAATATGATTTCAGAGGGATGGGATTATCCGGAACTCGGCATTCTGGTGATGGCAAGGCCTACGCTTTCCAAGGTTCTTTATCTGCAGCAGGTCGGAAGGGGACTGCGGAAAACGGACACCAAGAAAAATGTGATTGTGATTGACGTAGTCGATGAGTACGGCGCCATGATCAAGCCCTGCAGTATGCATTCTGTTTTTGCCAATCCTTATTATGTTCCATTTGGCGATATCACAAAAATGGATTATAAACCGGGAGATCTGGTGGTGATTGATGGAATGGAAGAGCGGATTGAGCGGATTACAGAGGTGGATATCCATTCTTTTGAAGAAAAATACGGCGATTATCTGAGCCAGGAGCAGGTTGCCAGGGAATATTTTGTGAATACGGGAACCATCACAAGCTGGATCAGAGCCGGAAAATTAACGCCAGAAGTGCAGTACAAATTCGGCAGTAAAACATTATATTTATTCAGTCCGAATGAAGTGGAAAAATATCGGAAGCAGCTTGGAATTAAGGAACACAACGATGCGACCATCAAAGAAGATTTTTTTGCGTTCCTGGAAGAAAGAGATTATTCACTTTCTTATAAAATGCCGTTTCTGCTGGCTTTTATCCGTCATGTGGATTCTATTGGAGATGCAAAAATAGAGGAGATTCTGGAGGACTATATTGCTTTTTACCAGGACAGAATAACCCGGGGACTTCCCGTAGACCGGAGTACATGCCCGTATAATGAAACGATGCTGCAGGATAAGAAAGCAATGCAGAGAAGTATGCTGACCAATCCGTTTGAGAAATTTGAGAGAAAACGGTTCTTGTATTATTCGAAGGATCTGAGTGTAATCTCGATGAATCATGCGCTGTACAGCCAGATGGAAGCAGGGGACTGGGAGCGGGTGAGAAGGCAGATGGAGGAAGATCTGGCGGAGTATTATGCGAAAGTGGAAGGAGCTGTGCTGGTGAAGAGATAGCAGAAAGAATTTCTTCCCCAGAGATTTGATTTGGAAAGGTGCGTGTAAATATAGCAGGATACAAGAGATTACCAGTGGAATTTGAAGATTTTCAGGAAGTTTGAAAATCTGGATTTTACTATGTGGATAAAGCAAAGCTGATTGAACAGCTTTTTGAAAGTAAACGGTAAATTCCGAGTACCTTTTTATCCCACTACATTTATGCCATAATCATACTGACCAAATTAACATAGTCCAAAAAGTTCAGTACTCAACTTTTTAGACTGACTATAATTAAGGGAGGGATGGTATGGCTACGCAAACCAGTTTTATAGCGCAGCAGGTCAGGATCCGGCAGTGGGCAGAACAAATTCGTGCCTGTCAGAACCGTCCGGCGGGCATGGATGTTGACACCTGGTGCGTACAGAACAATCTCACAAAATCTAATTATTATTACCGGCTCCGGCGTGTGCGTAAAGCATGTCTGGATCAGATACCGGCTGCAGAATCCCCAGCCTTTATAGAGCTGCCTGTCCCGGTGTCAAAAGAGCATGACCTATGCAGACAAACACTTGCCAGCCCTGTGACCGGCATGGAACCTGTCGTCCACATTCAAAACACAAAAGGGCTGTCAGCGGAAATATTTCCCGGTGCATCACCAGAGATCATCCGTCAGCTTGTCGAGATATTCCATCATGCTGAATGATGCAGATGCTTCCGGTTTTAAAAAAGTTTATCTGGCGATGGGATTTACGGATCTCCGGCGTGGGATTGATGGTTGACATATGCACCAATGCAATAGTGCATGCTTTCCAAAGATTCAGAGCACCCTTTTCCGGAAAAATAGTGCATATCTTTCCGGAGCAGAGTGCAGTCATTTAGTTAGTATTCATCAGGAATAGCTATTCCGTGTTCTGTAAGAAGTACTTGTAAACGGTCAATATATTTTTTTAAGTGCTGGATTTCTATCCAATTATCATGACACAGTTCATCAGCTTCCTCTAATTCGTGGAGGGTTATTTCATAATCCGTAAACTTGATGCATTTATGGTCTTTGCTGAAGGCACAATAGTTAGTCATGGACAGCTCCTTTCCGGGAAGCGTTAATGCCATGACGTTCCCTCATGGATACACGGCCATCAATCATCACCTCAGACCACATTGGGGTCTGACCATCGAAAATAACCGGAAAGATAATAATCTCCACATAAAATGATTCTAAAATTTGTATAACATAGAATTCATTATCAATATATAAAACCATCCCAACTATAAGAATGAGCTCAATAGTCGGGATGGTTTTAATTGCAGTCAGCCCGGCGGCGGGGCTTACCACCGAAAATAATCTATTATTCTTTTAACCGCATATCAAATGCTGGACGCATATATTCTACTGTCTGGATGGGTCTGACCACCGAAAATGCAAGTCCGGATTCTGTGAGGGGCGTACGACCGCAAGGGGTGCGTCTACTCGACATCGAAAATAACCGCAACTGGTTACGATGTAGTACTTGGAACATCTTCCAAGAAAGAAAACGGTGAGACACGTCCATACCAGTATGGCAATCGCAAGAAACTGAACCTCAAAGAAGGTACAGTAACAGCAACATTCAAGAACGTACCAAAGGGAACATGGGTAGTTGGAATGCATGCATTCAACAGAACATCCGAAGACGGAAAGAAAGTCTTCAGCCCATGGTCAAACCTGAAAAAGGCTACTGTTAAATAATCCATTTGGGTAATTAATACAGATTCCTAAAAAGAAGGCTCCGGTCATTGCGACCGGAGTCTTTCTTTTTAATAAACCTATACCATATATTCTAACAAAATCTTATCCTTATATTGCTTTCTGCTATTTCAAGGTGTATCTGACTCCCCTGCCTGCACCTGTTTTTTTCAGGATTTTCTTTTCAATCAGGCTGTTCAGAGTACGTACTGCTTTACTCTTTTCCATTTCTGCTGCTTTCTCAATTTCTGATCTTGACATTTTTTCTTTTCCCTTAAGGATGTTGACCAGTATCTGTTCGGCTTCGTTCAGGTCATAGTTTTCCCTTATAACAGGAAGAATTACTTTGATAGAATTAAAAAAACACTGATACGATGGTTTTATCAGTGAGTTCCTGTAAGCATGATTGATCCTCATGATTCCGGTTCCAAATTTCTCAATATATTTCAGCCGGAAGAACACATTTCCGATAATAGGATTTCTGAGTATGGATATCTGACCATTCAGGTATTCCTCTTCGCTGATTCCGGCAGGAAGCCCTCCCGGAGAACTGATCTCAATCCTGTCCGCATACATACTGACTTTTATAGATGCCGGGATATCCCACATTCGATGGATCAGAGCATTGGCTATTGCTTCCCTGAAGGCTTTTTCCGGGATTTTATCAATACATTTCCTTTCGGCTCCCTCTATTTTTTCATACTGATAATACTTTCGGAACATCTGAAGTGTTTTTTCCAACTGAGAAAGTATGGAAATATTTTCCAGTGATTCCCTGTCCATGATCTCATCTATGGTATCACCAAAACGTATGATATCTATTCCCGTAAACTGATTATCATCAGCAAGAAGTGCAGCTGCATTATTGAACCCACTCTGATCAGAATACAGTTCAAGAGTTTTTAAAATATCTTTATTGATCTTCTCAATGCCCATCACCCGGATAAATTCTGTTTCCAATTTAGAAAAAGTAAGCTGCTGATTGAATGAAGTGATCTCCTCAAAAGTCTGATTACAGCCCTCCAGGATCAACCGGTTATATTCCAGACGATCCACTTCAACTGTAGAAGAATCATTTCTTTTATAAGCTTTACCTTTATAGAGATAAGGCTTATACCTGCCTTCATAAACAGTGAGCACGATCGTATTTTCCTGTATCTCCAGACGGAACTCTGGCACAGGACTGAGACTGTCATTGATCTTATTCTCCAGATTCAGACATCCGTTCACTGGATCTGTTATGCCGATGACGTTCCCCTGATCATTGATTCCAAATATAATCTTTCCTTCGCCATAATTAGCATAGGCACTGATCGTTTTCAGAAACGTGTTAGATGACAGATTTTCCTTATATTCCAATGTTCTGCTTTCCCTCATGATACATTTTCCTCCACATTTTCAATCCTTTGAAACCCAATATTGATTTGTAATATATAGTATAAAATCGTTCCAATCGAAATGCAACGATTTCTTTTTTCGTTTCATATAGAATACAACGATTTATATAATCATCAAATATAATTCCGCCGATCAACAGCCAACGTAATTGTATAATTGTGAAATAATAAATATTATACGTAAATAATACAGTTATAAATCATTTCATTTTAACTTTTATTTCTATATTGCTCTGCTCAAAACAATTTTTTTCCACAAAATCAATCTGTCCACCACCCAAAGGGGAACTATAATCATGACAAAGATTAAAAACACAAAGAAGGGCATGGCAAAAAAGACATTAAGTATGTCACTTGTTGTTGCAATGCTTGCTACTTCTAATGTGCCGGTATGGGCTGCTGAGTTCAGTGATGGATCTGATGCTTCCGTAGCTACTGAAGCAGATGCTTTTACTGCTGATGAAACAGAAGTTCCAGTTGTAGAAGATACTCCAGATGTAGATACTGCTACTGCAGATGCAATCACAGCTAGCGACCTTGATGTATCTGGACTTACATTTACATTAGATGGTGGAAGTAAATTAGATGGAAAAGCTGTATTTGGTAATAAACTTACCGTAGGTGGAAAGATTGTAAAAAAATCTGATAATACACCATTACAAAATTATTCATTTGGATACAGAATTAAAGGGCATACAGATGCTTTATTAACTGGAACAGTAAATAACAATTCCGTAGCTTCAATGAGTCAGAATCTTTATGGTGATACATGGACACCTGCAATTGGGCAGACTATTGAGTTATATATTTTCAGAGATGACGCTGCTGCTAAAATCGATAATTTAGTTCTTGCATCATTTACACTGGAGAAAAAAGAAGTAACAGGTGCCATTGAATTACAGTTAGATGGACAAATTGCTGGTCAGGGTACTTTTAAAAAGACAACAGATGGATATACCGTTGCTTATACAGGAAAAACTTATTCATTCAGCAAAGATGCTACAGATGAAAACTCTATTGCAATCAAAGAAATTACGAGAGCAGATAATACTTCTGTTAAAGTTGACTGGGATAAATATGATGTAGCAGTATCTAATCCTATTCAGAATGTTGGCGATGTAATGACTATCCGAGTTACACCGAAGGAAGGTTCTGGATTTAGCGGAGAGTTTACAACAAAAGTAACCGTAGTAAAACGTCAGGGCAACAAAAAAGCTGAGGAATTTCTTAAAGCAGAATTAAAAGAAAATCTGGAATATGAATATACAGGTAATGCAATTGCTGTTCCGACTGATAAACTTGCTGTAAAAGAAAATGGTTATGCTGATGCTACATTGGCACAGGATGTTATTAAAACTGCAACTATTCCAGCAGGTTCAAATGCAGGTTCAAATCCGCAGATTTCTGTAAAACTGAATGCTGATAAAGTAAACAACTTTGATATCTCAGCAGGAGATACTTTAACTACAAGTAATACTGTAGGTTATCAGGTAACAATTACAAAACGTGATTTAAGTAAAGTAAATGTTAGCCTTGCATACAAAGGAAATGCATTAGATTGTGTTCCTGAGAAACTTAAAGTAAAAGACCTTTATAAATATCTTGCATTTGCTACAACTGATGGTACAGCATTAAATATCTTAAATACCGACTATACTCTTGAAGTAAGAGACGGAAATACCGTTATGAAAGCAGAGAATGACTTTAAACAGGGATCATATACTGCTACAGTTGCTGCTACTACAAATGGTAACTGTGTAAATTCTGTTGATTTCACATTTACTGTTGGTAGTGCTGTTTCTTCTGCTAAAAGTGATAATCTTACTCAGACACAGTATTTCTATACAGGATCCGAGATCAAACCAGATAAAACAG
>ENA-OPFT01001714-OPFT01001714.1-human-gut-metagenome-genome-assembly--contig:-NODE-1714-length-10361-cov-2.229575_pt1 | contig 10361 bp, 7 predicted proteins | sample MGYA00241714_ERZ501560 | MGnify/ENA primary metagenome ERZ501560 (study PRJEB25962, sample SAMEA2042392) | human gut metagenome | biome: human gut; feature: human-associated habitat; material: faeces...
CGAGATTTCGCGGCATCCAGTCAGCGCTTCCCATGTAAATCTCCGGACTGCCGCCATTTTCAAAATAAAAAATGCGGGAATGTTCCAAAAAGGTACCGACGATGGAGCGCACGCGAATATGTTCGCTTAAGCCTTTGATTCCGGCACGCAGACAGCAGATGCCGCGTACAATCAAATCAATTTCCACACCTGCCTCACTGGCATCATAGAGTGCTTCAATAATTCCCGGGTCACACAAGGAATTCATTTTTGCGATAATTCTTGCCGTGCGTCCATTTTTGGCATGTTCTTTTTCACGTTCAATCAAGGACAAAAACTTGCCGCGCAGCCACAGAGGGGCTAAGGACAGTTTGTTCCATACAAGCGGCTCAGAATAGCCGGAGAGCATATTAAAGACTGCCGTGGCGTCTTCCCCGTAGCGGGTTTTACTTGTAAACATACCCATATCGGTATAAAGTTTTGCCGTCGAATCGTTATAGTTACCGGTTCCCAGATGGACATAGCGGCGGATACCTTCCTCTTCACGCCGTACGACAAGAGTGATCTTACTATGTGTCTTTAACCCAACCAGACCATAAATAACATGGCAGCCGGCTTTTTCCAGTTTTCTCGCCCAGACAATATTATTTTCCTCATCAAAACGGGCTTTCAATTCGACCAGAACCGTAACCTGCTTTCCGTTTTCTGCCGCCTGCGCTAACGAGGCAATGATCGGAGAATTGCTGCTGACGCGGTACAAGGTCTGTTTGATCGCAAGAACATCCGGGTCTTTGGCGGCAAACCGCACAAAATTAACAACCGGATCAAAGGTTTCGTAAGGATGGTGGAGCAGGATATCTTTCTGGCGGATCTGTTCAAAGAGATCTTCGTCCATATTAAGTCCTTTTGGAGGCTGTGGGGTATAAGGTTCTTCTTTCAGATGATCGAAGCCCTCCATGCCATACACCTTCATCAGAAATGTAAGGTCAAGCGGACCGCGGATGGTGAAAATATCTTCCTGCTGGATCTGCAATTCTTTTTTTAATATCTTTAGCAGGCGTTTGTCAATTCCCTGCTCGACTTCCAGACGGATTGCCTCGCCCCATTGCCGTTTCTTTAACTGCCGTTCAATCTCGATGAGGAGATCCGCAGCTTCGTCTTCGTCAATGGTAAGATCGGCATTTCGCATGACGCGGTATGGCGTTGCATCCAATACTTTATAATTTAAAAACAATTTCTGTATGTTCTTTTCAATGATCTGCTCCAGAAGAATGATGCTCGTTTCGCCTTCTTTCTCAGAAGGGATCGTGACAATTCTTGGAAGCACAGAAGGAACCTGAACGGTGGCAAAATCAATGGTACCTTTCCGCTTTTTATCCATTAAAAGAGCCGCGATATTCAGTGACTTATTGCGGATCAATGGAAACGGGCGGGAAGAATCTACTGCCATCGGTGTCAGTACCGGATAAACTTCACGCATAAAATACCGGTCTACGTATTCCGCCTGTTCCGCGTTCAGAGCCTCATACTGGGTTACAATCGTCAATCCATTGTGTTTGAGAGCCGGCAGGAAAGAGCGGTTGTATGTGTTGTACTGTTTTTCTACCAGTTCATGCGTTCCGGTGGAAATGATCGCAAGCTGCTCTTTGGGAGTAAGCCCCGCGATATCTTTTTTCGTATATTTTGCGTGTACCATGTCTTTGAGAGAAGCCACGCGGATCATGAAAAATTCATCCAGATTGGATGCGGTAATACTTAAAAATTTCAAGCGCTCCATAAGTGGAATCGTTTTATCACGTGCTTCCGAAAGAACGCGGTAATTAAATCCGAGCCAGCTTAGCTCGCGGTTGTAAAATTTTGTCATTTCATCAACCCCTCTTTCTTTTTTAATACCGGACGGATGCCGAATACTTCTTCAAAGACATCCGCTTTCCGGTGAAACAGTCCTTTTTCTAATGTAATATCCTGCAAGGTGTATGCCGTGATCTGCAAAGAGTTTTCTTTGAGATTCATACATACTTTCTGAATCCTCTGATGATTGCTCTTATCAAGGACATTTGCCAGTTTCAGAATCGCACAAAGTTTAACGATGGTAATGTACTGGTCTTTGGTAATCTCTTCCTCATCAATATCCTGATAATCCGGAAAATATTCATTATTGTACCGTACAATATTTGCAACCATAACACGTTCAATGTGCGAAATTCCGATAATTTCCGTACTCATAATGATCTTATAGGAATTTTCCCGTGTCTGTGCCATATTGACAAAAGCACCACAGCTGTGTAAGATTACCGCAATCTGTAAGAGCAGGCGTTCGCGCTTGCCAAGTCCGTGAAGTTTCCGGATATTGTCAAATATTTCTGTGGCAAGATAGACTACATTTTCAATATGTGCCATGTCACATTGGTAACGAATGGCAATATTTTTTGCCGATTCGATAATGTCTTTGGAAAAATCATGAGCAGGCCGTATCTTTTCCCGGCGTTCTGCGTAATCTGCGACCATGCTGTCACACAGATCAATGGCGGACAGATAGAGGTCATTGCATTTGGTAAGGGCGCCGATCTTTCTGAACAAAAGCAGGGTCGGCAGGATCTGATCCATATGTGCAAGTCCAAGATGGCTTGCATTTTTGATCTTTTCAAAATCTTTCCGCGAGATCAATCCCTGAAAATCCGGATCTCTCTCGGACAGCCGTGCCTTGATCTCCGGCAGATTGCTTCCGACGGCGATGATGTGACGCACCTTTTTCTGACTGAGATACAGATTGTAAAAAGTTGTCAGATCTTTATCCAGATAATCTAAAATCAACTCATTGTAATGAAATACTTCGGATTCCATTGTGTGGAGCAGTTTGTTGATCCGGGTCGAACCAAGTTTCAGATTCTGGGTAAATTCCAATACGCCGTGGCGGAAAAAGGAAAATTGTACGCTGCCGGCACTCATATCCACGATCAGAGCGCCTTCGTCGATCAGATCGTCAAAGTAGGACTCCTTCATGGAAATGGCTTTATAATACAAAAAGCGCTGCTCGCTGTTACTCAGAATTTTTACTTTGATATCGGTCTGTAATTTAATCTGATCCAGCACAATCAGACGATTGGAAGCCTCACGCAGGGCATCGCCGCTGTATGCCTGATAAGAAGTGACCTGATATTCTTCCATAATTTTTTTGAAATCTTTTAATACCCGGCAGATTTCCGATAATGTCTTATATGTGATCTGATGTTTGGCAAAAATTTCCGATCCAATTGACAATTTATGGCGGATATGAGTAAGCTCAATGATTCCTTTTTCTTTCGATACTTCGTAAATTTTCATGGAAAGACCGTTGGAGCCGACGTCAATCGCTGCATACGTAGTAATTATCATGGAAGTGCCTCCCTTCATTTATGATTGTTTAGTAGTAACTATTCCGGATTTACAACCCAATGTGCAGAATAGTTATATTATTGTATTATTATAATATTTTTTTGTAAAAATGACTAGTATTTTATGTAAAAATCAGATAAAATATATGTGTATATTACGACGAAATTCGTGGATATGATGTTGGAAAGAGAGGAATCAAAATGAAGACGAGTGATTTTTTCTTTGATCTGCCAAAAGAACTGATCGCACAAGATCCCCTGGAGGATCGGAGTGCGTCCCGTCTGATGGTGCTTCATCGAAAAACAGGAACGATTGAACATAAACATTTTACGGATATTATTGACTATCTGAATCCGGGAGACTGTCTGGTGCGGAATAATACAAAAGTAATCCCGGCGAGATTATATGGAACAAGAGAAGATACGGGAGCGGTCATTGAACTGCTCTTATTAAAAAGAAAAAAAGATGACATCTGGGAAACATTGGTAAAACCCGGGAAAAAGGCGCGGACCGGTGCCCGTATTTCGTTTGGAGAAGGACTTTTGAAAGGCGAGATCATCGATGTGCTGGAGGACGGAAACCGTCTGATCCGGTTTTCCTACGAGGGAATTTTCGAGGAAATTCTGGATCAGCTTGGACAGATGCCGCTTCCACCGTATATTACCCATAAATTGGAAGATAAAAACCGGTATCAGACCGTGTATGCCAAATACGACGGATCTGCGGCTGCGCCGACAGCCGGACTTCATTTTACCAATGAATTGTTCGAAAAATTGGAGAAAAAAGGCGTGATCGTTGCCAATGTTACGCTGCATGTGGGGCTTGGTACATTCCGACCGGTAAAAGTGGACGATGTGACAAAGCATCATATGCACTCGGAACATTATTTTATTGAACCGGAAGAGGCGGAGAAGATACGAAAAGCCAAAGAAAACGGCGGCCGTATTATCTGCGTCGGAACGACAAGCTGCCGTACGTTGGAATCGGCGGCAGACGAGAACGGAAATATCAAAGCCTGTGAGGGGGATACGGAGATTTTTATCTATCCGGGATATTCCTTTAAGATCATGGATGAATTGATCACCAATTTCCATCTGCCGGAATCCACGCTTTTGATGCTGGTTTCTGCGCTTGCCGGAAAAGATTTTATTATGAAGGCTTATGAGGAGGCAGTAAAGGAACGGTATCGATTCTTTTCCTTTGGAGATGCTATGTTTATAACGGATTGATTGTCCGGAGGCAAATGTGCAGCAATGGTATTCCACGTGGCTGTGCATTTGAGGGTCAGATTTGTGACAAGGAGGGAGCTTTATGAGAGATAAGAAAATGTTGTTTATATACAATCCATGTGCCGGAAAAGGGACGATGAAGTCAAAACTTTCCGATGTGATGGAGACCTTTATGCGTGCTGATTACGAAGTGACTGTTTATGCGACCCAGCGGGAGAGGGAAGCGACGGAACTGGTTATGGAACTGGGTGGCAAATACGACCGCATCGTCTGTTCCGGGGGAGACGGAACGCTTCACGAGGTGACGCAGGGACTCATGAATATGCCGGCGGAGAGCCGCCCGGTGTGCGGTTACATTCCAACGGGAACGGTCAATGATTTTGCCAAAGGTCTGAAACTTCCGACACGTGTTCGGAATGCAGCCAAGACGGCGGTTACCGACAAAATCAAGCCAATGGATATTGGTCTGATGAATGGAGAAGTATTTACGTATGTAGCGGCATTTGGTGCATTTACGTCTGTTTCCTATGAGACTCCGCAGGCATTTAAAAACCTGCTGGGACGCGCCGCCTACATCGTGGAAGGCATGGGACAGGTGGGAAATATCAAAGCCTATCCAATGACGATAGAGACAAAAAATGGAAAAATCACGGATGAGTTTTTATTTGGAATGGTCAGCAATGCGAAAAGTGTAGGTGGGTTTACTTTCTTTAAAAAAGGACAGGTTTCGCTCAATGACGGCGAATTTGAAGGAGTATTTATCCGTAAGCCGAAGAATCCGCAGGAATTGCAGGCAGTGATCAATTCCTTTGTGACATTGAAGCCAAACGACCAGATTCTTGGTGTGCACAGCAACTATTTCCGCATCACTTCCGATCAGGAGGTCGCGTATACGTTAGATGGCGAGAATGGCGGCAGTCACAAAAAGGTGGAAATCGAGTGCTGCTATCGTCCGATTGAGTATGTGTGCGGATAGAAAAATATGACTTTATTTTGCCAAACTTTGGACAAAAAACTGTCAAAGTGATCGATTATACTAAGTATTGTAAATAAAAAGTAGCAGTTTGTTAGATCAGATAGTTACGGAAAAAAAGATAGACAGGAGGAACTTTAACCATGAGAAAGTTTTTTAAGAAAATGTGCATAGGCGCATGTGGGCTTATGTTTGTACCAATTTTAGCAATGGTGCCGGTAAATGCTGAAAATGCACCGGCTGCTCAGGTGCCGATGGCAGCGACAGGAAGTATTGAAGGAACACCAGCACCATCGGTTTCCCCATCTGCCAGTCCGGCAGCAACGGCAACAGCATCGGCAGCACCAACAGCCACACCGGTTGTAGCAGCATTTAAGACCCTGATTCCGGATGATAATTTCCGAAAAGCAGTAAATGAGCTCATTTTTGGTGGCGCAGTAAAGGATAACGAAAATCTGACCGCGGAGATGCAGGCCAAAATTGCGGAGTACACCGGTAAACTTGACATCAGCGGAAAAGAGATCACCAATCTTTTGGGAATCCAGTATTTTACAGGGATTACAGAACTTGACTGCTCCCATAATAACATTGCATTGCTTGATCTTTCCAAACTGCCAAATCTTACAAATGTAAAAGCAGATTACAATGATCTTGCTGATGTAACATTGGCAAAAGATGGAAAGCCAGAGACTTTGAATCTTGCCAATAACAATCTGGCAACATTGAATCTTGCCGGCTATACTACGGTAAAATCACTTGATGTAAGCAATAATAAACTGACAACATTGAATCTTGCCGGTTTGTATCAGCTCACAACACTGGATTGCAGCGACAATGCACTTTCCAGTTTTGGTGTGGAAGGTCTTGTCGGACTTGAGACATTGATCTCGGATGGAAATGCGGTTTTGGCAATGAATGTTTCTTCTTTGAAAAACCTGAAAGTTCTGGAAAATCGTAAGAGCGAGATCACTTTGAAACTTCAGAAAGTTTCCACCAGTGACGCCGGTGTTGTTCTTCCTGTGGGAGCATCAAAACCAATCGCTATATCTGACAAAGGAACTTACAAACAAGCAGAGCGTGCAATTATCTGGAATAAAGCAACAGATGTACCATCTTCCTTTACGTATACATACCAGATTACAGGAAGTAAACAAGTGGTAACCGTAACCGTAAATGTTGATAAGACAGAGATGGTAAGCAATGTTCTTTCTCTGGATAAAGTAACGACTTTGACGACAAAGAGTAAAGCCTATAATAAGGTAACATTGACATGGAGCGGTGTGGATGGAGCTACAGGATATCGTGTATATCGTTCCACATCCAAGACAAGTGGATTTAAGAAGATCAAATCCATTACCTCCAGTTCAAAAGTAACCTATACAAATTCCAATATCTCCTGCGGTACAACATACTACTATAAAGTACGTGCTTACCGTCTGGTAGATGGAAATTACTACTTTGGTGCTTATTCACCGGTAGTCAGTGCAAAAGCAAAACCGGCGACACCGGCTTCTTTCAAAGCAGGAAAATCGACCAGAACAAAAGTTAAGGTTTCCTGGAAAGCGGTAACGGGTGCCAGCGGATACCGTATTTATCGTTCCACATCCAGGACAGGTGGATTTAGCAGGATTAAGACAGTAAAATCCGGAGCAAGCACATCTTATGTTAAGAAGACAAAACGCAATAAAACGTATTATTATAAGATGAGAGCTTATACTACCGTAAATGGCAAGAAAGTCTGGGGTGCATATACTACGGTAAAAGCGTATAAGTTGAAGTAATATAGTATTCCCAAGTATGATCCACAGCATGGGCGTTTGAAACATATTCCCAAGTATGTCCCGCAGCATGGGCGTTCGCACTAGAATAAGCACGCAGCGGCATGGTATTCCTGATGAATCAGGAACATTCATGCCGGCGGCTTATTACCCATGCTGAGAACATACTTGGGAATTTTTATGTTCTAGGGGAGGAAAGGCAGGCAAAACAAGCGATTGCGCGGGGATGGCAGTTACCGGGTGTATGAACATGAGCATGTTAATGCGAATGTTCAGTATGCTGAAGGGGAGGAAAGGCAGGGAAAAGCGATGTATTGAAGTTTTCGGAAAAAGATGGTATGCTTATTTGTAAATATTATATGAAATTTGGTGAGAAAGAACCCCCTTATGACAGTGAAAAGGTAAAGGCAGTTGAAGAACTTTTTGCAAGATCGCCGCTGCATTTTCAGGCGACCGAATATATTATGGAAGAGTTGTGGAGCAAGTTCCGGCTGAATGTGTGTGATAATCTGCCGCAGGCGATATTGGGAGCCGGGGTTGGATGTTATCAGGACAGTATCCATATGAAAGCAATCAGCGATGGACTACGGCAAGAACTGGAAGAAATTGCCAAGGCGAAGGGGATTGATCTGAGTAAGGTAGAGGATTCCTCCAAGCTGCGGAGCATTGTGCCGAAAAGTGCAAGATATTCGACATTGCAGGATCTGGATGCCGGGCGCCAGACAGAGATTGAGATGTTCTCCGGTGCGCTGGTAAAAATGGGAGCAGAATTGGGAATCCCTACTCCATACAATGAATATACGTATCATATGATTAAGGCATTGGAAGAAAAAAATGCCGGCAGATTTGACTATTGATCAGGAACTGTTAAAACCATAAAGTTTTAGTTGAAATTATTCCCAAACAATAGTAAAATGGTGTAAGAATAATTTATAAAAGGTGCATCCGGCACCTGATTGGAGGATAATAATGGAAAAGACAATGGAAAAAATCGTAGCTTTGGCAAAAGGACGCGGCTTTATTTATCCGGGTTCGGAGATTTATGGTGGACTGGCAAATACATGGGACTACGGAAATCTTGGTGTCGAGCTGAAAAACAATGTTAAGAAAGCCTGGTGGCAGAAATTTATTCAGGAGAATAAATATAATGTTGGTGTGGACTGTGCGATTTTGATGAACCCACAGACATGGGTGGCATCCGGACATCTGGGCGGCTTTTCCGATCCTCTGATGGATTGTAAAGAATGTCATGAGAGATTTCGCGCCGATCAGTTGATCGAAGCATTTGCGGAAGAAAACAATGTGGAATTGGACGGTTCCGTGGACGGATGGGACAAAGATAAGATGGAAGGCTTTATCAAAGAGCATTCCGTACCATGTCCGACTTGTGGAAAACACAATTTTACCGAGATCCGTCAGTTCAATCTGATGTTTAAGACATTCCAGGGTGTTACCGAAGATGCGAAAAATACCGTATATCTTCGTCCCGAGACGGCACAGGGAATATTTGTAAACTTTAAAAATGTACAGAGAACATCCCGTAAAAAAGTACCATTTGGTATTGGTCAGATCGGTAAATCTTTCCGAAATGAAATTACACCGGGTAACTTTACTTTCCGTACCCGTGAATTTGAGCAGATGGAACTGGAGTTCTTCTGTGTACCGGATACCGACCTTGAATGGTTCTCTTACTGGAAAGAATTTTGTATCAAATGGCTTCAGGATCTTGGCATCAAAGAAGATGAGATGCGTGTGCGCGACCATGATAAAGAAGAACTTTCTTTCTACAGTAAGGCGACAAGTGATATTGAGTTCCTGTTCCCATTTGGCTGGGGCGAACTCTGGGGTATCGCAGACCGTACAAATTACGATCTGACACAGCACCAGAATGTATCCGGTGAGGATATGAGTTATTTTGATGATGAGAAAAAAGAAAAATACATTCCATACGTTATTGAGCCATCTCTGGGTGCTGACCGTGTGACACTGGCATTCCTTTGCAGCGCATATGACGAAGAAGAGTTAGAAGGTGGAGATACACGTACCGTAATGCACTTCCATCCGGCTTTGGCACCGGTTAAGATTGGTGTGCTTCCACTTTCCAAGAAACTCAACGAAGGGGCAGAAAAAGTATTTGAAGAATTGAGCAAATATTATAATTGTGAATACGATGACCGTGGAAACATCGGTAAGAGATACCGCCGTCAGGATGAGATCGGTACCCCATTCTGCATTACCTATGACTTTGATTCCGAGGAAGACGGTATGGTTACGGTTCGTGATCGTGATACGATGGAGCAGGAGCGTATTAAGATCACAGATCTGAAAGCTTATTTTGAAGAGAAATTCACATTTTAAAGGAGTGTAAAAGCGTGAAGACTTATTTGTACAATACCCTTTCTAAGAAAGTGGAAGAGTTTGTTCCCAATGAGCCGGGAAAAGTGGCTATGTATACCTGTGGACCGACGGTGTATCATTTTGCCCATATCGGAAATCTCCGCAGTTATATCATGGAAGATGTGCTTGAAAAATATCTGCGTTTTGCCGGATATGATGTAAAGCGTGTTATGAATATTACAGATGTCGGACATCTGTCGAGTGACGGAGATACCGGAGAAGACAAGATGCTCGCCGGTGCGAAGAGAGAGCACAAATCGGTAATGGATATCGCAAAATTCTATGCGGATGCGTTTTTTGATGATTGTAAAAAACTGGAAATCAAACGTCCGGATGTTGTAGAACCGGCTACCAATTGTATCAATGAATTTATCCACATGATCGAGGTGCTTTTGGAAAAAGGGTACGCCTATGTTGCGGGTGAAAATGTATATTTTGATACTTCAAAGTTAGAAAATTATTATGTATTGTCTTCCCAGAACGAAGAAGACCTTCAGGTCGGAGTTCGTGATGATGTAGAAGAAGATGCAAATAAACGCAATAAAACAGATTTTGTACTCTGGTTTACAAAGTCAAAATTTGACAATCAGGAATTGAAATGGGAAAGCCCATGGGGTGTTGGATATCCCG
>ENA-OPFT01001717-OPFT01001717.1-human-gut-metagenome-genome-assembly--contig:-NODE-1717-length-10340-cov-1.435294_pt1 | contig 10340 bp, 9 predicted proteins | sample MGYA00241714_ERZ501560 | MGnify/ENA primary metagenome ERZ501560 (study PRJEB25962, sample SAMEA2042392) | human gut metagenome | biome: human gut; feature: human-associated habitat; material: faeces...
CGGGTTATGTACCTGTTCTGCCGTGTATTCAGTTGTCAAGCTGCATGAGAGAGATAGACCCTCTCACTTATTTCCCCGTTGGGAGAGTGGTTTTGGTCTATGCTTTTCCCATGTTTTCCAAAAAATTTTTTAATTTTTGGAGCAGCTTGACTTTACGCTGATGCAGAGCTGTTTTGGAAATTCCAAGCTCCATGCTGACAATCCGTTCTGACTTGTCCTCGAAATACAGTTTGTGGAGAATGATCCTCTCATCCGATGACAGATGTTGTAATAATTCCTCCAACCAAACGGACGAGACCGCCTGTTCCTCCACAGGCTGACCAGAAGCGGCAAACTGCTTGTCCTTTTCCAGCAGGCGCTCATAGGAATCCTCTCTGCTGGGCAGGAAAATTGCAGTGTCTTTCTGGAACTTTTCTGTTTTCAGATCATAGGAAAAGTATTCTTCTTTTCGCTCGTAGTGCTGATACACGCGGTAAACCTGTTCGCTTACCGGCACAGCCTGTCCATCTATGTAAAGATAATAATTCGTACTTTCTTCACGATTTTTACTCATAGCCGTTACCTCCAAGAGTTTGAAAAGTGGGTGGTTTTCAAACTCTCGGAAGGCGGCGAACGGCATCGTGGAAATACAAGAAAAACAAAACGGACACAGGCATGGGAATATCCCATGTCAGTGTCCGTTTTATCTTGTTGCTCTTTTTCTGCTACTGATAGTTCCTGTGCAGGCCATAAAAAACCGGCAGGGAAGAAACTGTTTTTTTCGGATTCTGGCGCAATTTCACGGCCAGATTTTTTTCGTTAAGAGGACCTGCCACGAGCAGGCAGGCCATTGTCTTTTTGCATTATCATCTCCTCCTAAGCAAAAAAGGCAACGCATAGTAGCTATAAAAAAGCCACTCTGCAATCATTCCGCATAATATTTGTAACTCGTAAAATATTATTATGTGAGGTGACGGAGAGTGGATAAAAAAGTACGACATATAGATTTTTCGTTTGGGACATCCTTGCGGAATGCCAGAGAAAAACGAAACTATAAGAGAGAACAGATTGCGGAGCGTGCAGAAATCAGTCCTCGTTTTTTAGCGGCCATAGAAAGCGGCAGGCGCAAGCCGAGCCTGGATGTTTTGATTCGCCTTGTCAATGCCATTGGCGCTTCTTTTGATGAAATCCTTGCGCCGCAGACGAACACAGACAGCGAAATTGTTGGCCGGATCAGACGGTTGGTTCCACAATGCAGCCAGCGGGATCAGGAGCTGTTGCTTGCCCTGATTGATAAAATGTTGGATACCAAAGAAAATAACGCTAACAAATAATGCGGTCGGGTGTATTACCCGGCCGCATTGCTTTGTCCGTTGCTGTACAGGCCAGCTATTTTCCCTTTTGAGAGGAATAGTAATCCCGAAGTTTTTCAAAGGATTCCATACTGATGTTGTGTTCCATCCGGCAGGCATCAGTTTCCGCCGTCTTTGGGTCAACGCCTGCGGCGATGAGCCTGTCTCGGAAAAAGCAGTGCCGCTCGTAGATTTTTTCGGCAACCTCCCGGCCTATATCGGTCAGATAAAGAAAGTGATCTTCATCCATCGTCAGAAAGCCGCCGTCTTTTAGGGTGTTTACAGCATGGCACACGCTTGGTTTTGATACTTCCATGTGCCGGGCTATATGCACGGAGCGTACTGCTCCTTTATGCATTTGGATTACTAAGATGGCCTCTAAATAATCCTCACCGGATGCGGTGGCTTGCTGTTTTCTTTTCATATTTCCCTCTTAGGACGTTCATGTCGGTAAGGAAGACATTTGCTGTTTCTGCTGGAGTGCAACCAAATGCGCATACAACCCGCCTTTTTTAGCCAACTCGCTGGGAGTCCCCACTTCAGTCTTTCCCTTTGTCCAAAACAACTATCTTGTCTGCATTCGCTATGGTCCTCATGCGATGCGCAATAACTATCACTGTCCTACCTTTTAATAACGCTGACAAGGCAGTTTGTACCATTGTTTCGCTTTCTGCATCCATAGATGCAGTTGCTTCATCGAGAAGAATAACAGGAGCATTTTTTAATAAGGCACGAGCAATAGAAATGCGCTGGCGCTCGCCACCGGATAATTTACTTCCATTTTCCCCGATATTCGTGTCATAGCCTTGCGGTAAACGATCAATAAACTCATCACATTGGGCGGCCTTTGCTGCGGCTCTGACATCTTCGTCAGATGCTCCGCTACGGCCAAGTCGTATATTTTCCATTACCGATTCGTCAAAAAGGGTGACATTCTGGAATACGATTGCATAGTTTTTTAGCAATACTTCCGGTTCAACGGTTTTGACGTCTATGCCTCCAAGTGTTATGAGTCCGGAATCTGCATCCCAAAAACGTGCCGCTAATTTTGAAACAGTGGATTTTCCACTGCCAGATGGCCCGACTAAAGCAGTTATTTCGCCTTGCTTTGCTACAAAAGATACTCCTGCCAGAACTGGCTCCTCGTTTTAAGAAAAGTGAACATCCTTAAACTCAATATCGTAGCCAATGTTATTGTAGCAGTCTGAGCCGGTTTGTTCCTGTGTATTGTCTATCTGTTTCATCCGACCAATGCTTACAAGTGCGGCAAAAACCTCCGCTAATAGCATGAAACAGTTGGTGAATGGATCATAGATTCGGCCAGCGAAAAGAAGGAACAGTATGAGCATAGGAATAGAAAGCGTACCTTCAATCACCAATTTTCCCCCTATAAGCAAAACAGCAACTAAGCCAAAACGCAAGATAAACTGAGCTGCTGTTGTGGATGCTCCGGGGGCTAACTCATTTCGGAAGGAACAACGAATAACATTCTCTAACTTTTTATCAAGTTCATCCAAGTATACATTTGTCTTTGAGTATGCTTTTAATTCTTTTATAGTATCAACATATTCTTGTACTGCGTCGTAGGCGCACCTTTTTGCCTCCAGGTTTTCAAGTTCCGCCTTACTCTGTGCCTTACGAGCAAGAACAACAACAATTGAGGCAACTGGTACCGGGACAATAATACAAAGAGCCATCCTCCAGTCTAAAACTGCCAGCCCCACGGATGTAATAACAAACATAAGAATCGTACCTAACAACTGTGGAATCGCATTAGAAAATGTCCGTTCTAGTGCCGTACAATCCCCCATAATAGTAGTTGTCAGATCTGCTAAATTTTTCTTTTCAAAGAATGACAGTGGAAGTTTTCTGAGTTTTTCAGCCAGCACAATTCTTCGATTTGCACTTTCCTTATATGCGGCAGTGTATGTCAAATTGTATTGTACTAATTGGGCAATCGCGATCATGCCAAAAAGCACCAGGGTAATTCCAACAAAGACCGGAATATTCCGACCTACATTAACATGAGTCCCTGCCGCTTTTTCTAAAAGCATCATTACTACCATCAACAACAAACTTGCTGGAATGATCTGTATCAAATTGGCGCAGGCAGTTGCTATAATCCCTTTTGCTAAATCTTTTGCGCCTTGATCGCTTAATGCAAACGCACGTTTTAGCATAGACAGCACCTCAACTTTCTATATGCCACTGCACCGTTTTGTTATAATTGTCCCACATTTTAGCATACTCTCCTTGCAACTTTATCAAATCTGAATGTGTTCCGCTTTCCACTATTGCACCGTTTTTCATCACCAATATTTGGTCTGCATCCTGGACAGTCGAAAGCCGATGTGCAACCATAATAACCGTTTTATTCTTTATAAGTCCATCAAAGGCTTTCTGGATTTGATGCTCATTTTCGGGATCAGCATATGCTGTCGCCTCATCTAAAACTACAATAGGAGCATCTTTTAAAATAGCACGGGCAATGGAAATGCGCTGTGTTTCGCCCCCGGACAGGTATATACCTTGACTTCCAATAATTGTATCTATTCCGTTTGGAAGCTTTTTCAGTATGTCGTCGCACTGCGCCAGATGAGCTGCCTTTAGAACTTCCTCACGGGTTGCCAATGGTCTTCCGGCTCTTATGTTTTCTAATAGGCTATCCTTAAACAACTTGGGGTCTTGGAACACAAATGCCACCATTTTCATTAAATCACCCTGTGGGATTTCCCTGATGTCAACGCCGCCAATTTTTACTGCGCCATCCTGCACGTCATAGAACCGAGGAATCAGACTGGCCGCTGTGCTTTTACCTGACCCTGAGTGTCCCACAAGGGCGGTTATTGCTCCTGCTTTTGCCATAAAAGTGAGATGTGAAACTGCGGGGTGATCGGTATTATCATATGCAAATGTCACATCTTCAAAAGCGACCTCATATGTATCAGGATATTGGGGGATCGCTGGTTCTGGTTGCTGTTCAGAAGTTAAAATCATATCGATTCTACGCATAGACTCCTCTGCCTGCATTTTATAACTAGTCATATACATAATTTTATTAAGCATCACTGCGCATGCCGGAGAGAAAATCACGTAAAACAGAAAACTTTGAATAAAATCTCTGAGTGTCGGGGTCGTAAATCCAACTAGAAGGCCAATCGGAACCAGCACTAAAAAGGATGAGTTTACGATAGCATTAAATGCAACCATGCCTTTCTTGCAAGACATAGTATAAGCAAGTGCGTACTTTTTATAGGTCTCTATCGCACTATGAAATTTGGCGAACGACTTTACAGTTTGTCCGAACACCTTGACAACGGCGATTCCTCTAATATATTCAACAGCCTCATGGTTCATTGTTTCTTGAGCGTCTTGATAAATTCTCATAAACTCAGCACTATTCTTTCCCATGAGAGAGCTTTGCAGATAAAAGGCCATTCCATATAAGATAATAAGTGGAACCCCAATACGCCAGTCAAAAATGATCATAAAGCAAATACCAGCAATCAGGGTTACTTGGGCACCTGTTAAATCTGGCAACTGATGTGCAATAAAAGTCTCCGTTTGAAAACTGTTTTCATCAATTATTTTACGCAATTTTCCGCTTGGATGGGCATTAAAATAACCAATTGGCATATGAGCAAGGTGCTTTAATGCTGCCATCTGCAGGTTTTTTTGAATATGGAACGCAACGATATGAGAAGATAGCAAAGCCAAAAAGTAGAGTGCTACTCCCACGAGTTCTAATCCTAATGCAAAAAGGCCCCAATTCAATAATGCTTGGCCATTCAATTGATCGCCTAAAAATACAGCGATAAGTTCTCTTGCCGCAAAATATACACAGATAAAAGGGCCAATGATAAACAACGCACTGATGCCGGAAAGGCAACGTGCAAAAGTCAAGAGGCCCCTGTATCTACCGGCAAAACTGAGAATCCGCTTAATTCCTTTTGATTGATTGCTCACCAATATCTGGACTCCTTTCAACCGGCAGAGCAAATATATGGTTTAACATAACTTCTCTGTAATCTATTTGGAATATGTTATTTCTCTTTCTGCAAACGGCGTGCTATGCAAAACATAGCACGCCGTTTGCGGAATAAGGAAATACTCACTTTAATGTGATATTTTGTACAGCAGTAAAGTTTGCATCAGGCGGAAAATCGTAGTTTGCAATCTTATCACTATACACTGCAAGTTGGTGAGGATACACCAAAGGCGTAGTCAGGCACTGATCCGCCATCGTAGTCAAAATAATGCCATAAATCTCCTGGATTCGCTCCTCGTCAGTAGTAGATTCCAATTCTGTAATCAGATCGGCACCGCCCGGCAAGTATGCAGCGACCTGGGAGATAATTGGGTCCATGGCCATGCTGGGATCGATATTACCGATCGTATTGCCCGGATCATAAAAACCGCCCTGCGTTTTAAATAAGGTAAGGCCGTACTCTCCGGTTGTAATCATTGCATACCAGTCCATCATTTGTGCAGACTGCGGTATAAGTTCGATTCCGATTTTCCCTAACTGGTCGCAGATATAAACAACCAAGTTATCATCAGAAGCGGAGCCTGCTTGGTACTGAAACGGAGAGGATAGTTTCTCGCCGTCCTTTTCACGGATGCCATCGCCATCCGTATCAATGTATCCTGCTTCATCAAGCAATTGGTTTGCCCTGTCTATATCATAAGAGTATACGGTCTGCTCTACATCACAATAGGGTAGGGTCTTCGGGAAGAAAGTATCTGCTTTTTCATACAGGCCGCCATAAATGCTCTCAGAAATTGCATCTTTATCTAAGGCCAATGTAATGGCTTGGCGAACAACTTCATCACCGAACATAGAGCTACTTAAATTGTAACCAATATATCCGGTGCGGAAAGATTTGTCATCAACCTTGGCACCAAATCCCTCAGTGTTTTGCATTTCCACAAAACTTTCATTGGAGACGTTCGTGATTCCTGCGACAAAATCAATCTCTCCGTTTTTCAATGCGAGGATTTTAGCATCATTGTCAGGAATGCTCTCGATAGAAAAACTCTCAACATCAGGTTTTTCACCCCAATAGTAGGGATTGCTCTCGAAATTCCAAGTCTGCCCGTCATTATCTCCAACATACATGTAGGGACCTGTGCCATAGGTTGCAGTTTCAAAAGTATCCTTTTTCGTTAAATCATCATTAAGTTGTTCACTTGATACAATTCCGAATGGATTCGCCAAACACAGCTCCCGTAGCGCATTATAATAAGGTTGCGTCAGATGCATTTCAACAGTATAGTCATCAACGACCACTGCATCTTCAATAATTGTAGACAGGCGGCCATAGGTTCCATTGTATTGCCCCAAATTGATGGGAACGGCCAAAAGCGATTTGGCAACATCTTCAGCAGTCAGATCACTACCATCAGAAAATTTCACATCATGCCGTAGATTGAACGTGTAGACTGTTCCATCTTCGCTAATTTTCCAATCCTCGGCCAGACCACCAACGTATTCTCCATCTTGATACTCTACAAGTACATCGTAGAAATTGCTAAGATAATATGTGATACCGAAGTTGCTTGCCGATACATCAGGCGTCATAATTGTATAGAAATTTTCAAATCCCCAACTTTCGGCCAAAGTGATGTGGTTGGCTTCCGTTTCCTCCACAACATCATTGCCCGAAGAAACAGGCGTTTCTGAGTTTTCGCCATTGTCGCCTGCACAGGCAACTAACGAAACCATCATGGCCGCAGCCATAAGCATCGTTGCAAGTCTTTTGAATTTCATCGCAAACTATCCTTTCATTTTATTTCTGCTATGATCAATTCCAACAATGATTATGTATCAGTAATTCCACTCGCATATAAAAGCGTCTTGCTGTATTCGCTTGAAAATACTGATATATCTCCAGAAAATTCAACCTGTTCAATCAAGGCGGAATTTTTCATAACCAAAATTACGTCAGCAATAACGACGGCTAACTCCATATCATGCGTAATAAATACAAGGGTAAATGCGAGTTTCCTCTGCAAGTCAACAATTTCTTCAATGATCTTCTTGCGTAAAGGAAGGTCAAAGCCATTTGTTGCCTCATCAAAAATTAGGCACTTTGGTTCTGCCGCCAATGCCCTTGCAATAGCGACACGTTTTTGCTCACCACCAGATAATTCGGCGGGAAGGCGCGAGTAGTATTCAACAGGCAAATTACATAAATTCATCAGATCATGGCACCTTTTTTTACGTTCTTCTTTGTCTAAATGAAAAAAACACAAAAGAGGTTCTTCGATTGATTTGCCAATGGACATTTTAGGGTCTAATGCAGATGAAGAATCCTGTTGAATAATTTGTACTTCCCTGAAGTAATTTGTACGAACCTTGTGTTTACCGTAAACAGGTATCCCATTGGCATAGATATTCCCCGCCGTAGGACGCTGGAGGCCCGCAATCATTCTGGCGAGTGTTGTCTTACCTGACCCCGACTCACCAACGATGGCATACCGTTCACCATCAATAAATTGGATGGAAACCGGGGAAACCGCCACGAATCCCTCTTTGGAAAACGGATTGCGGGCAAAAGTGCAACTTACATCTTTCGCTTCAATCATAGGTAATCACCGTCTTTCCAACGTACAAGCACTAAGCAGATATTTTGTATATTCTTCTTTAGGTTCATTGAATATCTGCTCCGTTGTCCCTGCCTCGACCAACTGGCCATTATTCATTATTAAAATTCGATCTGCCATTGACGCCGCTCTTAAATCATGTGTAACAAATAAGATCGCCATGCCGCCACTGCATAACTGCCTAAGTAATTGCATCAATTCAATTCGGTTACAGGCATCTATTGCTGTAGTCGCTTCATCAGCAACCAATATAGTAGGCTGATTGATTAGTGCTGCTGCAATCATAATCCGCTGCAACATCCCACCCGAAAGGGCATCAGGATAACTCTTTAGTATCCGTTTCAAATCATCAAGGCCCAACTGTTGTAGTGTGTTGCTCACTAATAGATGTAATTCCTGCCGTGATATTTGGGGGTTATGTAAGTAACATGTTTTTTCTAATTGCCTTCCAATACGCAGCGATGGATTAAATGCTGTCATGGGGTTTTGCATAATATAGCATATTTCTTTACCGTAGATTGCCTGCAATCGTTTCTTTGAAGCGCGCAGCAAGTTTTCCCCCTTATAAAGCACCTCGCCTGAAATGGAATAATTAGAACTAAGTAAGCCCATAACGGCCTTGCATACCGTCGTTTTTCCTGCCCCAGAGCTGCCCACAATGGACAACATTTCTCCTCCATCTATTGAAAAAGAAATATCCTTTGCAATTTCTTCACCCGTTTTGAGAGTAATAGTGAGATCTCTGACGTCAAGAAACACTGATCTGGTCCTCCTTGCCAATAAAATCCCGAATACCTTCACCTAATAAATTGAAGCCCGCACAACAGATAATGAGGCATATGCCGGGATAAACAATTAGGGCGGGATTTGTATAAATGCTGTTTCGAGCGTCATTAAGCATGGCTCCCCACTCCGGAGTACCAGCAATAAGGCCCACACCCAAAAATGCAAAACTTGATACCGATAGAATTGCTGATGCTATTCCCGTGGTAAAATAGACAACAAACTGTGGCAACACATTCGGGATAATGTGGTGAAGTACGATCCGCATTGCAGATGCACCAGATACTCTTGCAGATTCTACATACCCCTTTCCACACTCGGTCTTTGCATAAGAACGCGCCATGCGTAAGAACCACGCAGACATAGAAATACCAATTGCAGTGATAATGCTCGCAACAGAATTGTTAATAACTGACACTAATGACATTGCTATTACTAAAAGCGGAAATGCCATAAATATATCGCACAACAAGCGGATGACCTCATCTATTAGGCCGCCTTTATAAGAAGAGTAGCATCCAATAAACAATGCAATCGCTGCTAGTACTATTAGCACAGGCACAGTAAGGCTAAGTGAATATCGCGCTCCATAAATTAAGCGCGAAAGCTCACAGCGCCCCATCTGATCGCATCCAAGAGGATACTCGGATGATGGCGGGGCATTTTTTAGTGCAAGGTTTGTTGCATTTGGATCATTTGGGGCAAGGAGAGGGGCAGTTATTGCAATACAAACAAATAACGCAATAAGTAAAACACCAATGACAATTTGTGGATGTTTCCTCATACACGTTTCCTCCTATACGCAGGGCAAATGATACCCGAGAAGATGTCCGCTACAGTATTAAAAAGGACAAATGAGATTGCGCAAATAAGTACCACACCCGATATTCCATATACATCCATACTTTCGCATGCTTCAGTTAAATAGTATCCAAGACCCCGAATGGAAAAGACAGTTTCTATCAGTGCAGAGGTTCCAAAAACTGATGCGCAATATTGTGCGAAAAGTGTTATGGCCGCTGGAAATGCGTTCCTCAGGACCTCGCCGTATACAATTTTAGATGTGGAAAACCCCCTCGCTTTAGCGTAAGTAACATAGTCACTTTTTAATTCGTTTATTACAGCAGCTCGCAAAACCCTGATTGAAATACAAGCAATTGGAATGGCAATGGAAACAGATGGCAATATAAGGGATTTAATACTCCCGTCTGAAATTACACTAAATATCGGAATCTCAACTGCAAAAGCAATCAACAAAATGAGTGCCAGCCAAAAACTCGGAACACATATCCCAATTATGCAGATAACTCTTGTTGCGTGGTCAAATACTTTGTCTTTCCATATGACAGAAAACGCCGATAATAAAACAGTTAAAATAGCAACCCAGAGCATAGACATAATAACTAACATACATGTAACAGGAAGTGCATCTCTAATATTATCAATGACAGGCTTTCGATTGGTAATTGAAATACCCAAGTCCCCGGTAAGTAGTCCTTTTATATAATCTGCATATTGCTCAGAGAGTGTACCATCCAGGCCAAGTTCAACTCTCATTGCTTGGATTTGATCTTCTGTTGCGAACAATGTAGTCTTTCTTACAAGCATTTCTGCCGGATC
>ENA-OPFT01001732-OPFT01001732.1-human-gut-metagenome-genome-assembly--contig:-NODE-1732-length-10288-cov-2.545295_pt1 | contig 10288 bp, 8 predicted proteins | sample MGYA00241714_ERZ501560 | MGnify/ENA primary metagenome ERZ501560 (study PRJEB25962, sample SAMEA2042392) | human gut metagenome | biome: human gut; feature: human-associated habitat; material: faeces...
AACCGCTTTTCTGGTTACATTTCACTTTTGTGTGAGCTTTTTCAGCATTGCAGAAGCGTCCAGCGCGTCTACCCTGCCGTCATGGTTGAAGTCTGCCATGTCAGTATTTCCTATCGGGAAAAATCCTGCAGCGTAACGAAGGACTTCGTAAGCGTCCAGCGCGTTGAACACGCTGTTGTTGTCCGCGTCGCCGGGCAGCGCTGATTTCTCGCTTATCATGGTGACATAATCGCCCTTGCGGTATGCGTCGTTGATATACACATATCCGTTTTTGTCTACGCGGCCGGCGCTTATACACTCCGTCTTATCGCCGTTGTACTGATACAGATTTGCGATGTACCCCTCAAGTTCACTGCGGAACATCAGTCTCAGCGAATAAGGGACAAGACTGCCATAGCGTATATCGTTCTTCATGCCGAATATGCCGCTCAGGTCCCCGGGGTCGTTGTTGCCGTAGAACATTGTCACGTCCATATCGTAGGAGTCGAACTCCTGCGCGCCGAACACGACTGCCGCTCTCCTTGTGTCAATGACGAATTCACCGGTGCTCTTCATTTTCTGCAGTGCGTCGATCACCTTCTTGGGTACGAGCGTGAGTCCGTTCATATCAACGGTGATGACGCTGCGCTCCGGCTGGCTGAGAATGTATTTCACCACCTGATCCCAGTCGAACTTCACGCCATGAATTGTCGGGAAGCTCGGCGCTGGCTTGTCGGGGATTACCGGGGTAACGTGACCACCGCCGCCACCGGAAGAAGTCTTGCTGAATGTAACGCTTATAGTATGTTCGCCGTCTACAAGAAGCTTGTAAGAATTGTTGGTGAGCCTGACTTCCTTGCCGTCGACCCTGAAGCTGCCGACCTCGTAGCCGCTTTCCGGCTTTGCGGTGAATGTGACCTCGCTGTCTGCGTCATAATCGCCGGTGCCCGGTGTCACTGTGCCGTGCTCACCGCAGTTTACGGTGACTGTGTACTTTTCCGGAGCCTTCTGCCTGAACGCTACATCGAACGCATGCGGTTCCATAACGTTGCTTATCGTGTAGGTGTTGTTCTCGGCCTGAACTTCGGTGTTATCAAGGGTAGCCGTGTATTCAAAGCCCTCGTTCGGGGTAATGGTTATCGTGATATCGTCGCCCGCTGCGATGTTCTGCACTCCTGCCGGGGATACAGTACCACCGTAGTTGCAGGTTATCATGACCTCGTAGGTCTTGCCGATGGCGCCGACTGTAAAGTCGAACGGCAGCACCCCGTCATCGAAATCAGGATCTGTGTCCGCAACTGCAAATGAATAATGCGATGTGCTGTGATTTCCCTCGGGGAGAGAGCCGTTGAGCACAACTCTGCCGTCGGCTGTGAACTTCAGCCATTCCGGGAGATTTCCTGGCGGTAAGAATCTATAATTCCCGGACCCGCCTGCAAAGAACTGGTTGAGGTCAACGTCGATGGTGTCATTTTTAAGGATCGGGTCCTGCGTGCCGGCTTCCTTCACCTGCACCAGGCTGAAAAATCCAAGCTTTAACGGCTGCGTATGGTCTGCCGCTTCGATCCTGTCGGAAAGCGCGCCGCTCTTTACTGCTGCGTTGTATTCCTTGATATCGGCATATCCACCGAGGTTATCTGCCGACTTTAGCTGCACCGTCTTAATGGAATTTGCAAACACCGCTTCATCGTCAGACTGTGCATATAAATTGACATTTCCAAGGATAAGCACACTGTCTCTGCCGACTATGCCCCTGCTCTTCTTGCCGGAATATGCAGGACCGCTGTATACTCTGATATCGGCGTCATCTGCAACGAACTTATTGGCATATATCGCATAGCAGTTACCCTCGCCGAAGCTGCCTGTATTCGGGCTGGGGTCGCCCTGCTCCGCGGATACAATGAGGTTGGTTTTCCTTACAGATATCGTGCCGCTGTAGCTGTCCAGCGCGCCCACGATATTTGAGTTATAGCCGGAGTCAGTGTACTTTGATGATATTCTGAACGTACACGGTTCACCAATGCTGAGTATTGAGATATCCCCATTGCCTGTCAGCGCAGTGCTTTTAGAAGAAATATTGCTATCGCTTTTCAGAACCACTGTAGAGTTTCTGGGGAGCCTTACGCCGAACATTGCCGAGGTCTCGAAATCCAGACCGTCAAGCACAAGCGTCCTGGCATTGTAACCATCTCCAGGCTGACCGTACCATGCCCAGCTGCTGCCAGAACTGTTAAGGTCACACCCGGTGAACTTACCGCCAAAATCCCAGCCGCCATAATTGTTGATTTCTTCTTCTGATTTGGTGAAATCAAGGGTGAAGTCTATCTCACCTACATTCAGCGTGATGTCCTGGGTGATGCCGTCAATACCGATAGCAGCTATATAAGCGCCGAGCTCAAGGCCAACTGTGTTGTATATTCTCAGCTGCGCCTTGCAGGGGTCGCTCTCATCTTCAACGAACACGATTTTAAAGCAATCATTGGGGACCGGCGCTCCACCGGCTTCCGTGAAATCCACTGAGATATCGTCCTCAGTGACGCCGGGGGTGCGGTAAAGGTCTATCACCGCGTACTTCTCGGCGCTTGCGTCGCTATAAAGGGAATAGTCTTTATCCAGTTCATAGGCGGTTTTGCCGTCCTCGTTCACATTGACGAGCTTATACAGTTCATCTCCAATGTAAACGCTTGTCATCACGGGCCAATTGGAATCTTCTGCAGAATAGACAGATCCGGTAGAATAATTCACATATTTCACGGTTGTCTGGTACAGTGTTCTTCCGTAAAGGTCAAGAAGCAGATTACCGGTCAGCTTGTCGAGCGCATAGCCGTCAGCAGAAGCAGCGCCTATCTCTCCGACTTCCTTTACAGAGTCGCCGTCAGATACCTGAATTCCACTACCGTCCACGGAATAACCAGTCATTGAACCGCAGGAAACGCTGCTTCCATCGGTAACTGTTACGCCTTTGCTGTTACTGCCATATGCAACCCCCGTAACTATACTATTGTCGCCAAAACTGCATGTGCCATTAAGCGTAACAGCGTTTCCACCATAGCCGTAAATCAGGCAATCGGAGACATCTGCGTTGTTTATCTTAACGGATTCGTGTCCTTCTGTGCCATATATTGCGCTTGGAAGTTTGCCGTCCGCGCTTACACTGATGCTGCTTGCAGTACCGATGACCGTAGTGTTATCAGCAAATTCTGCCGTATCAGAAATGATAACGCCATCATGATCTGCCGCACCGCGAAGCGTTGTATTTTCCGCGAGACTTCCGTTTACGGTTATGCCGCTGTTGACCGATGGATTGTCAGTGACAAGCGTTCCGTCAAAGGTCTTTCCAGCCGGTACGGTAACAGGCGTGTTATACGCGAATACTCCGCCGTTTAACTCCGCGTCTGTCAGCTCGTGGTCTGTTCTACCATTGATGAACGTCTTGCATACCAGGGCTCCGGCATACTTTGTCCCGCTACTGATATAATATTCGTATATCTGATTTCCATTCAGCGTTACATTAGGTCCGCTGTTATTTATATCAGCTACGGGTAAGGCGTTAAGCATAACTATGCCGTCATATACGTCAAAAGTAACATCAGAGGTCAGCGATGTTGCGTATGTTAAATATACATATCCCCTCTGTACTGTTACATTCGCCTTTTCAGAATTTACTCTACCGCCCAATAAACCGCCATTGACAGTTATATCAGCAGTATGTCCGGAATCGTTATTAACAATATTGGCATCTGCATATCCGCTGTTCTGCACATATTTGCTGTCTGCACCTGATAACTCGATATTGGTTAAAATATAACCGCCGTTTACGGTGACAGTTCCGGAAGCTTTGACATTGCCATAACCATATAAATACCCGCTGTCGATCGTGAAATCATCGGCAAGGATCAGGGGCGCGTTAGAACTGCCCGATGCCTTAAACACACCCGAGCCGCCCCAACGCACCGAACCGCTGGTGCGGATAAACGAACCGCCATTATTAAGCGACGGATTTACATAGCCGGTGATGGTCACATTTATGTCGCAATCGGCTTCGACTACCGGCTTATTCTCGTCCGCAGAAACTAAATATCCTCCGAAGATGTCCAGATTTACGCCGTCCCAGCTCCAGCCGTTGCCGTGGCGCGGCTTTCCGCTTTCAAGCTTTCCTATCGTGTCAGCGACTGCCTGGTCCGCATGGGCTGACAGTTCAGTCAGAGCCTGTGCGGGCACTAGCGACGCCGCCATTACCGCCGCTGTCAGCAGGCTTGCGAGCCTGTTTTTCAGCGTTCTGGTTGAATTATTCATATAAACCTCCTATACTGTGAATATACACATGTTATAATTATAGCGCATTTTTCCCAGGAGGTCAACAAATTCTTCCTAATTGTCGCGTTTCGCTTCCTATTTGTTGAATTTCTGATTTATAATTTTCATCAGGTTTTATCCGGCGCCCTGCCCACCAGAATTCTTTCCACCGGACGGCGCAGAAGCTTGTTCCATAGTTTGACAACAAATCCCGTGCACAGCGCGGAAATAACGGTGCCCTCTCTTGTGCCGACTATCTGCAGGTCGAAAAATATCAGCGACAGCGCCACCGCAGTGATAACGCAGGAAACATCGAACACTACCTTGACGTTTCCGAACTCCCTGTGAACAGTATCCGAAACAGCCTTGACGAACGCCTCGCCGGAATTCATGACGACGTTCGCGATGACCGACAGCGTGATACCGAACCCGAGCACCACAGTACCCACAAGCACCGAAGCCAGCTGCACGACGTAATTCACCGGCTTTATGAACGAGAATATCCACATGCTGATATCAGTGAACCACCCGAACAGAAACGACAGCGGCACCTGAATGAGCTGTATCCACTGAAAACGCTTCCTCAGAATGAGTATCTGCCCGAGGATAAGCACGCAGTTCCAGATGATGAGCCAGCTGCCCAGGGACAGAAACGTGAATTTCTCGCTCATGACGTTTGCCACCGACGATATCGGCGAAACGCCGAGTTCGCCCTTTTTCGTTATTGCAACGCCCATCGCTGAGATAAACAGACTGATAATGAACAGCGCATAGCGCTTGGCAAGTTCCTTTGCGGGGATAAGGGGTTTTCTTTCTTCCATTTTGTTCTTCACACTTTCTATGTAGTTTTTGCATAACTATTATATCGCGAAATGATAAAGAATTCAACAGATGGTTCGAAGTGCCTAATTATTTACACACGCAAAGCATTATACTATATTAATGAGGGCTTATACTGTTTGCCAATGATGTGAATATATCCCTTATCACACCAGGGGTGCCGGGGACGGTGCTTTCAATTATGCTGCGCGCCTGCTCTTCGGATATTGGCGAACGTATCTCCACAAGACCCTCTGCCGCGTCGCCGATAGCCACCTTTGCGTGAGCCACTCCACCGGCTGCTATGTCGGAAGCATAAGCCGCGCCGCCGAGCGCGTACTTACCAGTGCGACGCCTCCGAATGCGAGAATCCCCACAGCCGCTCCCCCGAATGCGACCGCACCCACTGCAACGGCGCCAAACGCCAGCAGTCCCGCTGCAAGAGTACCGAATGCGAAAATCCCCGCGGAAAGCAGACCCAGCGAAACCACGCCCACCGACAGGAATCCCAGCGAGACCACTCCGACTGCCTTGTTGCCTATCGCGAATATCCCCCGCGCGGTGCGCCTGCCAAGCCCGACATTCACGTGCACCAGCGGAATTCCACGCACCGTGCGGCTGCTTTTGTACTCAAATGCGTATTTCATGCGTGGCTTCTGTTCGTTCAGCGGCTCGCGCGGCGCTTCACCTTTGATGAGTTCGTCGGTGCTCACGCCGAAAAGATCGCTCATTGCCGCCAGCTTTTCCATCTCAGGGGTGGTCTGCCCGAGTTCCCATTTGGAAACGGTCTGACGGGTGACGCCGAGCTTGTCGCCCAGCTGTTCCTGCGACCACCCGCGGGATTTGCGCAGTTCCATAAGCTTCTGTGAAAAATCCATAATATACGCTCCTTTTCTCGCGTGTGCTGCACGCGGTCGTACTTGTTTTCTGCAAATAAATGATACCACAAAACCGCACTTATGTCTACCAATTTGCGTTGGAACTTTGTCAACAGGACTTAACATTGGCGCTGTTATGCGGTTTTTGCGCACAGGGGCATCAATGACAAATTTTGCGTGCCGTGCGAAAATACTCTTGATTTTTATTGAAATATGTGGTATATTATAGTAAGGATAATGTTGAACAGGGTGGAAAACCTTTCAGCTGCCCCAATAGCGACATATGCTGCATATTGATAAAATGTTCGGAGGTAAATCATGTCCGTTAATCTTCAGAAAGGTCAGAAAGTTGACCTGACAAAAGGTAACACCGGCTTAAAGACTATTCTTGTCGGACTTGGCTGGGACGAGGCGCCCAGAAAATTCTCGCTCTTCTCAAAGCACGAGGATATCGACTGCGACGCTTCCGCGCTGCTCATCAGCGCCCAGACCGGTAAGCTCAACGGTCCGATAGACGTAGTATATTTCGGAAATCTCACACACCAGACAGGCGCAGTCCACCACATGGGTGATAACCTCACCGGTGCGGGCGACGGCGACGACGAGCAGATACTGGTGGAGCTGCCGAAACTTGGCAACGCTTATTCCAAGATAGTGTTCACAGTCAACATCTATCAGGCTATGCAGCGCAAGCAGCATTTCGGCATGATAAAGAACGCGTTCATCAGACTTGTGGACGCAGAAAAGGGCACGGAACTTTGCAGATATAACCTCTCCGAAAACTATGACGGCAAGACCGCAATGATATTCGGCGAGATCTATCTCTACAACGGCGAGTGGAAATTTAACGCGATCGGCGAGCCGACAAACGACAACAGTATCTCGGAACTTGCCGCAAGATATCAGCGCTGAAATTCAAAGGAGGAACCATCATGACAAAGAAGCTTGTAGTTATCGCAGGGATCGTAGGACTGGCAGCAATTGCAGCCGCAGCGGTTGCTTATCTCCTCACAAGAAACAAGTCCATCGCAGAATGCCTCGACTGTGAGGAAGACGACGAGATCTGAAAACATCAGCAAATCAGAGGGGTTTTCCCCTCTGATTTATTTAAGTTAGGAAACACGATATGGCAAAAGAAAAAGAAATCAAAACAAACGCGATGCGGATTCTGGATCGGATGAAGATTCCGTATACCCATTATACCTACGAATGCGACGAATTTATCGACGGCATGCAGATCGTGGAAAAGCTGAACTTAAAACCGGAGCAGGTCTATAAGACGCTGGTAACGCAGGGACACAGCAAGGCCTATTTTGTCTTTGTGATCCCGGTGGCAGAGGAGCTGGATTTGAAGAAAGCGGCAAAAGCGGTCGGAGAGAAATCTCTGGAGATGATCCATGTAAAGGATATCAACCAGATCACCGGCTATATTCGCGGCGGCTGTACGGCAGTCGGCATGAAAAAACAGTATAAAACGGTAATCGATGCCAGTGCTCAGACATTGCAGACAATGATCGTCAGCGGCGGACGGATCGGATCGCAGATCGAACTGACTCCGGAGGACCTTGCAAAGGCAGCAAATGCGGTATTTGCGGAGATTATCGCTTGACCCGCAAGTGGGTAAGTGTTATTATTTTGGATGGTGAAGTGCGTGTTTTGTGGACGCGCACAGGTTTCAGAAGAAAAAATGAGGTGTAGAAAGATGAGTGCAAATTTTGAAGAACTGATCTCCAAGGTCAAAGAGTACGGCAAAAAGAAAGTATCTGTTGCTGTAGCAGAAGATGCTCCGATTCTGGAAGCTGTAGAAGAAGCAAGAAAACAGGGCTTTGCAGATGCTATCCTGGTTGGTGATGAAGCAAAGATTCGCGAGATCGCTGCAGGTTTAAATATCGACCTGACTCCTTACGAAATCATCAACGAGCCGGATCACTGGCAGGCTGCTTTAAAGGCAGTTAAGCTGGCACATGACGGCGTTGCTGACATGTATATGAAAGGTCTGATCGATACCAAATCTTTCTTAAAGAGCATTCTGGACAAGGAAGTTGGTCTGCGCACCGGCAAACCGCTGTCCCACGTATGCTGTTTTGAAGTAAAAGGCATTAAGCAGCTGTTGTTCCTGACAGACGTTGCATTTATGACATATCCTACCCTGGAAGATAAGGTACATATCATTGAAAATACCGTAGAGGTTGTACATGCATGCGGTATTGAGTGTCCGAAGGTTGCTCCTCTGGCAGCAGTTGAGGTTGTAAACCCCAAGATGCCTGTTACCGTTGAAGCTGCTGAGCTGACCAAGATGAACGAAGAAGGCAAGATCACAGGCTGTATCGTAGATGGCCCTCTGTCTATGGATCTGGCAATTGATCCGGAAGCTGCAAAGCATAAGGGTGCTACTGACCGTAAGATCCAGGGCGATGCAGATATCCTGCTGTTCCCTGATATCCACGCCGGCAACCTGGTATACAAGACTCTGGTACACACTGCAGAGGTAAAGAACGGATGTATCCTCACCGGTACTCAGGTTCCAGCAATCCTGACTAGCCGTTCCGATACCTTCCAGACCAAGGTAAATTCCATCGCTCTGGCAGCGGTTGTAGCAGAAGGCTTAAAGAAAAACAAATAATTTCGCAGCATAACTGGAAGCTGCAAAAAGGAGACAGATATGGCAATCAAGAGTCTGATTATCAATCCCGGTTCCACTTCCACCAAGATCGGTGTATTCGAGGATGAGAACCTGTTATTTGAAGAAACACTGCGTCATTCCACAGAAGAGATTGCACAGTATGCGTCTATTATCGACCAGAAGGATTTCAGAAAGAACATTATTCTGGACTTCCTGAAGGCAAAGGATTTCGATGTTAAGAGTTTCGATATGATCGTAGGTCGCGGCGGTCTGTTAAAGCCTATCCCGGGCGGCACATATACCGTAAGCGATGAGCTGCTTGCAGACCTGAAAAAGGGTGTACAGGGTCAGCATGCTTCTAACTTAGGCGGTATCCTTGCACGGGAAATCGGTGATGAGATCGGTGTTCCCTCTTATATCGTAGATCCTGTCGTTGTGGATGAGCTGGAGCCTGTTGCGCGCCTTTCCGGTATGCCTGAGCTTCCCAGAAGAAGTATTTTCCATGCGCTGAACCAGAAGGCTGTTGCAAGAAGATATGCAAAAGAGCACGGCGTAAAATACGAAGATCTGAACCTGATCGTAATCCACCTGGGCGGCGGCGTTTCTGTTGGTGCGCACAGCCAGGGCAAGGTTGTAGATGTAAACAACATCCTGGACGGTGAGGGTGCATTCTCTCCAGAGAGAGCAGGTACCGTTCCGGTTGGCGATCTGGTTAAAATGTGCTATTCCGGTAAATATACGGAGAAGGAAGTTTATAAAAAGATCTGCGGAAACGGCGGCTTAAATGCTTATCTGCACACCAACGATTTCCGTGATATGCAGAAGATGGCAGAAGAGGGTGACGAATATGCCGCTCTGGTAAGAGATGCCTTCTTCTATCAGATCTCCAAGGATGCTGGTGCAATGGCAGCAGTATTAAATGGTAAGGTTGATCAGATCATTCTGACCGGCGGTATTGCATATGCACCTGTTACCAGGAAGATGCTGGAAGAAAAGCTTGGCTGGATCGCTCCGTTCACTGTATATCCCGGTGAGGACGAGCTGCTGGCTCTGGCACAGGGTGGTCTGCGCGTTATCCGTGGAGAAGAAACTGCAAAAGAATATTAAGCTGATACAGAACATTCCTGCGATCTTCTAAAAGGCAGCAGGAAAGGATCAAAAGATACTGCGGAGGTCAAAAAAGGCTTCCGCAGTTTTTTTGCGGGTCACAAAGCCGGGAATCATATATTAAGAATTTGTGAAAAAACTGTAACAACCTGTTGCCAAAGGGGCGCGCGCCTTGCATTTTCGGGCTTAATCTGTTAAAATAACCTTTAGTTTTTTAGTTATCGTGGCAAAGAGGGCTCTTTTTGCCCTGTTTTGGCAGGAGTAAGGCGTCCGGCGGGCGCATTTGAATGGAGAATAACGGATGAATGTCATTGAAAAAGTTTTTGGTACACACAGCGAAAGAGAGTTAAAGCGAATCCTTCCGATCGTGGATAAAATTGAGTCTCTGCGTGACGACATGATGGCGCTGACGGATGAACAGCTGAAAGATAAGACGAAAGAATATAAAACACGTCTGGCGCAGGGCGAGACCTTAGACGACCTTTTGCCGGAAGCGTATGCAACGGTTCGGGAAGCGGGACGTCGTGTCCTGAACATGGAGCATTTCCGCGTACAGCTGATCGGCGGTATTATCCTGCATCAGGGA
>ENA-OPFT01001736-OPFT01001736.1-human-gut-metagenome-genome-assembly--contig:-NODE-1736-length-10265-cov-2.298825_pt1 | contig 10265 bp, 8 predicted proteins | sample MGYA00241714_ERZ501560 | MGnify/ENA primary metagenome ERZ501560 (study PRJEB25962, sample SAMEA2042392) | human gut metagenome | biome: human gut; feature: human-associated habitat; material: faeces...
ATGTACCGCCGGTATCTCCATATATGACCGGAATGACCCAGGCAGCACCGGTTACCCACACACAGATGGGAAATATACCGAATATGCCGCAGACACCAATGATGAACAATGCGTTGCCGGCAGTTCATCAGACCGCGGAGATTCCCGGCATGCCTGTTACAGGATGGCTGGTATGTATCTGCGGAGAAGCAAAAGGGAAGAGCTACAATATAGTCAGTGGTCTTAACTATGTGGGTAGAAGAAAAGATATGGATATCTGTATTGAAGGCGATATAAGCATATCAAGATACAGACATGCTGTAGTAGAGTACAGTGAAGAGAGAAAAGAATTTTTGCTCAGACTCGGTGAATCAAAGGAAAAGATATATATTACCAGAGACCGACAGAAGAGAATACTTGAGGGAACCATAAAGCTTGAAGCCTATGATGTGATTACTCTCGGAAGGACAGAGCTGATGTTTGTGCCTTTCTGTGGCGACAGGTTTACATGGTGATATTTGCAGATACTAACGTGCATTACAGGGGAGAAAGATCATAATGCAGATTTGTCTTAATTGTTTAAATACATATGAAGAGGGTGTGAAGGTATGCCCTCACTGCGGTCTTGGAAACTGGAAGTATCAGGCTGCAGAGAAGGCACTTGAGCTCGGTACAATGTTAAAGAGCAGATATAAGATCGGCACAGTTATCGGTGACGGTGGCTTTGGAATAACCTACAGGGCGGTGGATATGAACACAGGCAAGGGTGTTGCCGTTAAGGAGTTTTATCCAAGAGAGGTGGTTGCCAGAAGCAGTATGGACCATACCACGGTGAAGCTGGTGAACAGGGATAATACAGCACAGTTCCAGAAGGGACTTAACAGCTTTCTGGAGGAGGCAAATGGACTTGCAAGATTTAACAACACCGATAAGATTGTAAATGTATATGACTTTTTTGAGCAGAACGGCACAGCTTACATAGTTATGGAGTATCTTAGGGGAAAACCATTATCCAGATACGCCAAGGATCACGGTGGAAAGATCAGTGTAAGTGCAGCCATTAACGTGATAATGAAAATGTGTGAGGCACTGTCCTATGTTCATGGTGCCGGTATGGTACACAGGGATATAAGCCCGGACAATATATTTGTTGAGAAGACAGGTAAGATAAAGCTTATAGATTTCGGTGCCGCCAGAGAAAGCTATGGTAACGAGGAGAAAACATTATCAATTGTTTTAAAGCCTAATTATGCCCCCCCGGAGCAGTTTCGTAAGAAAAGCCGTCAGGGTCCATGGACAGATGTATATGCTCTTGGTGCCACAGTATACAAGCTTCTTACAGGCAGAACACCCGATCAGGCGATAGACAGGATAATGGAAGATGAAATGCAGGTTCCTTCCAGGTATAATCCGGAGGTTCCATTGTTTCTTGACCGGATCGTTATGAAGATGATGGCACCTAAGATAGAGGACAGATTTCAGAATTGCGATGAAGTAAGAAGAGAAATGCTCAAGCATGTCACATATAATCCTAATGCTTCTTTAGATTATGGACGCAGCAGGGGCGGCGGGGCTTCAGACACCACATCTGTAACAGGAAATTCATACAGCACCGGACAGGTGTCCATGAACAGAAGCTATCAGGCAAACAGTACCGGTAGTAGAAATTATACCGGTCAGAATGGCATGAGTGGCAGCAGGGCTTATACCGGCCAGAACGGTATGAGCGGCAGCAGGGCTTATACCGGCCAGAACAGTATGAACGGCAGCAGGGTTTATACCGGCCAAAACGGTATGAACGGCAGCAGGGCTTATACCGGACAGAATGGTATGAACGGCAGCAGAAATTACGCCGTTTCGAATAATGCGAATGGTAACAGGAACTACGTCGGCGGTAATGTGAGAAGCCGGAAAAAAAGCAAATCAAGAAACATTATACTTGGAATTGTTTCCTTTGTGGTGACGGCAGTCCTGGTATTTGTAATAGTTACTGTTATAAGGAATGGCGGTAACAATTCTGGAAGCAGCGGAAGTAAGAAGGGCACTGTAGGAAATACAACATCTACCACAGGTGCAGACACGGAGATGGCATCAACTGAAGCTCCGGCATCAACCGTTGATTATGGAAGATATATTTATGACGAGGACGGGATTTTCTATGTTGATCCTGATATCTTCTATAAGAGCGGTAGCTATGTAACCGGAAACGCGGATGTTACATATGAGGTCGATACTTCAAACCCTGATAACAGCAAGGAGTATCTGGCTTTCATCGACCATGAAAACTTTAACTGTATAGATATTACCGAGGACAGCACAGGTATAAATGAGGTCATGTTTGTGGGAGACTACAGCACCGGCTTTAAGGATAAAGTCTATGCCGCTCTGACAGAAAAATATGGCGAGTATTCAGAAAGTACTGATTCGGGATATTCATGGAATACAGGGAAGATGATTGCTTACATGCTGTATGATGAGACCGATGGATATGTCTCCGTATTCTATAGTATTAGTTAGGAAAATAAAAAATGATAAAAGAACCTGTAGGGCAGATGACAGGTTTTGTTAAATAAGTTCTGTGAAAGAGGAAGTTTATGACACATTGTTTAAATTGTATGAAGGTATATGAGGGGAATTCAGAGTCGTGTCCGTACTGCGGTTACAGATACGGTACGCCGCCTAAGGCAGCATACCATATCACACCGGGAAAGCTGCTACATGAGAGATACGAGATGGGAACAGTTATCGGCGCAGGCGGCTTTGGCATAACATACCACGCATGGGATACATATCAGAATATTCCTGTTGCTATAAAGGAATATTACCCTGTGGGAACTGCCCAGAGAGCAGATAACACACTTTCTATAAGAACCTGTGAGCAGGACAAGGAAAAGGATTATGAGAAGGCTATAGAGAGCTTTCTTAATGAGGGTAGAAGCCTCATGGAGTTTAATAACGAGCCGGGGATAGTTCATGTACACGATTTCTTTGAGGAGAATAACACTGCATATATAATAATGGAGTATCTTGAGGGAAATAATCTCAGTGAGTTTCTCAGACAGCATGACAATTACGTACCGGATGACTTCGCCCTTAAGGTTATGATGTCTTTAATAAGGGCATTGGAAGCCATACATTCCAAGGGAATGATACATAGAGATATAAGTCTTGATAATATCTTTGTGTGTAAAGACTCAATCATAAAGCTTATAGATTTTGGGGCTGCCAAGAGCATGGCATTTTCCTCGGGAAAATCCATATCTGTGGTAGTGAAGCCGAATTATGCACCACCAGAGCAGTTCAACAGCAGAGGAAGCCTGGGACCATGGAGTGATATCTATGCCCTTGGTGCTACCATGTATCGTCTTGTGACAGGAACAATGCCTGTTGAGGCAATATCAAGACTTATGGGAGATACGCTTGTACCTCCTGTAAGGATTAAGAATGACGTGAATCCTGTGCTGAGCGATGTGATTATGAAGTGTATGGATCTGAACACAGAGAACAGATATGCTACAGTGATGGATATGAAGCGTGAGCTTATCATGGGCTTGTATGGTGCGTATAACACAGATACCTTAAGACACAGCGAGACCTATGCTGACATTCCTATTGAGCTTATATATAAAATGGGACTAAACTACAACCACCAGAACAGTGCAGCTGCAGTACAGCAGAACCGGAATATACAGCAAAACCAGGGCATGTATCAAAACCAGGGAATGTATCAAAACCAGGGCATGTATCAAAACCAGGGCATGTATCAAAACCAGGGAATGTATCAAAACCAGGGCGCGTATCAAAACCGGGGCATGTATCAAAACCAGAGCATGAGTCAGAATCAGCGAAGGGATGAATCACCCTTCAGGCTTAAGGGCAGCCAGGGGACAAATACCAACTCAATGCCGAAGTACAGCCAGCTCAGCGTGAGATTAAACAGCAGTAACGGAAACACGGGAAATAATCCAATGGGAGCAGGCGGCACTGCCATAGTAAACAATAACGGCAGTGGAAATAAGCCCTGCGGACTTTTTGAACGTATGCAGACAAATTATAAACCCAGGCCTAAAAATTCAAATGATGTATGGCCGGTGCATATGAAACCTGATAAAAACATGCAGAACATGGAGGGCAATATGAACACACAGGATAACGACGTAAGACTCTCTCCTGAAGAGATCAGGGAAATGCAGGAAAGAGAGAAAAAGGAAAGAGCCATAAAAGAGGCAAAGGAAAAGAAGATGAGGCTGATCCAGTACTACAGTGCGGCTATTGGCTTTATTGAGAATGCCAAGACTGAGACGGAGCTTGATCAGGCAATAAGGCTGCTTGAGAAATGTGGAGATTACAAGGATTCAAAGCAGCTTATAGACATGGCTCAGGACATGAGAAAAGAATATATGAGCCAGGTCAAGAACTATCGTAAATATATTGAGGATCACAAGGATCTTCTTGAGGCAAGGAAGCGTAATGAGGAGATAAAAAGGCAGGATCGTGAGTATATAGGCGGTATTCTTGCAGAGAAGAGCAAGCTTCTTGATGAGATAAGCAAGGGTGATACATGGGGCAAGAGTCCGGAACGCCATATGAGGAGGATCAGGGAAATAGATAACGAGGTCGCAATGATAAAGGCTAAGTATAAGCAGTAATTTCATATGCGAAAGATTATATAGATCCATTAAAATGAGGACCGGAAGATACCGGTACAGGAGGAAGAAAGAGAAAATGGCAGAATTGGCACACAAGAGCAAAAGGGGAAGTCTCATCATCATGATGAATGGCGAGATCATTACTAAGAAGCTCATAAAGGATAAGACATTTATAGGAAGGATAACCAATTCTCCGGATATTGATATTCAGTTAGACAGCCCGGTTTTGTCCAAGGCTCACGGAGTTATATTCCGGGAGAATGGAAAGTACTACTATGGTGACAACAACAGCACCAACGGATCTATAGTGGACGGGCAGTATATCAAGAACGGGGTAGCTCCGTTAAATGAAAGCTCCGTCATAGAGATAAAGAGCCATAACGAGAATTTTGGAGTGCTTATATTATTCTCAATGTTTGATTATTCAAGACAGAAGTGGCAGTCAAGAAATCTGTATGACGGTTCATCAGATCCTATATATATTGGACGTATGGTAGGACAAAATGACATATCTATACCATCCGTACAGATATCAAGGCAGCACGGTGTATTTACAAGAAACGGAAATGACTGGATATATCAGGATCTCAACAGTAAGAACGGTACATTCATTAACCGTAAGCTGGTGGTGAAGCCTACAGTACTTAGGGAGAATGACATAATCCAGATCGTGAACGTAAAGCTCATATTTGCAAGGGGAATGTTGATATATAATCTTCCGAATGCAGGCTGTGAGTTAAAGATTGATAACATATCCAAGATGGTCAAATGCCCTAAGACAGATCCGTCATACAAGAAATCACCGAACCATAAGAAGTGCATCCTTGACAGGGTGAATGTGACCATTGAACCGTCAGAGTTTGTTGCAGTGCTTGGAGGCTCCGGTGCAGGAAAGACAACCTTCCTTAACTGCATAAACGGATACGAGGAGGCTACCAGCGGAGCAGTTTATATGGATGGTATCAATCTTTACGAGCACAAGGATTCCTTAAAGAAGCAGATAGGATATGTTCCTCAGGAGGATCTCTTAAGAAATGGCATAAGCGTAAGACAGACTCTTAGATATATCGCCAAGATGAGACTTCCTAAGGACGTTGACAAAAAGGAAAGAGAGAAGAGGATCGACCATACCTTCGACATGCTGGGGCTTGATGCAAAGTGTCAGGCAAGTGATGTGAAGAAGGTCAGCGGTGGACAGAGAAAGAGAGTAAGCATTGCCTCTGAGCTGGTTTCGGATCCGCCTATCCTGTTCCTTGACGAGCCTACCTCAGGTCTCGATCCTGAGACAGAGACCAATCTGATAAAGTCATTACAGGAGCTCGCCCATACTCATGAGAAGACTGTAATAGTTATCACTCATACACTTAAGAATATTGATCTGTTTGACAAGGTGCTGTTCTTCGCACCGGGAGGCAAGTTATGCTTTGCCGGTCCACCGGAGGAGGCATACGAGCTGTTCAAAGTAAGTGACATGACAGATGTATATAAGATCGTCCGTGAGTACACAGATGAATTTGATGCATATTACAGACAGACAAATAATTAAGAAGTTGAGGACAGGATAAATGGGAAAGAAAAATGAAGTGGGTGGTTTCCGTCAGATGAACATCATGATGGCGAGAAATTTCAATCTGATGTTTAACAACAAGATAAAAATGGGAATGATAGTCATATTCCCTGTGGCAATAGGCTTCCTTCTTTCGTATGTTATGAAGAAGAATACCTTTGAGTGCTTCGAGAATACATCATCAGCATTCTTCTCAATAACGAGTGCTGCGGTGTATATAGGAATGTTCAATTCTTTAACTGAGATATGTAAGGAGAGAAGTGTAGTAAAGAGAGAGTACATGACCAATATGAAGATACCTTCATACATAATGTCAATAATGCTGGTACAGGGTATTGTATGTCTCTTCCAGAGTGCCATAATGACGGCAATCTGTTACAAATGTCTCAAGTTCCCTGCATCAGATCTGTTGTTTAAGGGACATTCATTTGTGAAGTATTACATAACTATGTTTCTGATAATGTACGCTGCTGACGCCATGGGTGTGCTTATATCGTCAATAGTAAAGACAAATGAGCTTGCAAATCTCATAGCACCTATTATAATTATAGTTCAGTTAGTATTGTCAGGTGTGCTTTTTGAGCTTAAAGGTGCAGCCGAGAAGGTTTCGTACCTTACCATAAGCCATTGGGGAATGTCAGCCTTCGGTCGTCTGTCAGGGATAAATGATAAGGTTCCGAGAGCGGTATTCGAGGATACAAAGGGTATGCTCACAGCAGATATGCTTCCTGACATTTCAAAGAAATGCTATGAGGCAACAGCTTCGGGACTTGTATCTGTATGGCTGATACTTCTTGGATTTGTTGTAGTATTTGCAATCTTATCAATGCTGTTCTTAAGAAGGATAGAGAAGGATGCGAGATAATATGGAATATCTTGTTACAGCCTGTGAAATGCAGGAGATAGACAGTGTTTTGGAATGTTGGGAAATCTTGCAGGAGTTGAAGGAGCTGGAAGAGCCGGATTGTTATGATAAAGAGGAACTGGAGATACAGCAGAACACTTTGGAATGACCGGATACTGTTTGTGGTGGAGACAGGAAATAACGGCGGAGACGGAGTTGCGGCTGCAAGGATCCTGACGCTGCAGGATTATATGGCAGACATATATGTGATCGGCGGATTAAAGAAGGAGACAGACAGCTTCATGACCCAGAGACACATTGCCGAAAATCTTGGCTTAAACTTTCTTACAGAGCTGCCGGAGAACGGATATGATGTTATAGTTGACGGCATATTCGGTGTGGGGCTTAAGAGACCTGTTGAGGGCATATGGAGAAAGGCCATAGAGACCATAAACAACATGGGCGGCATGAAGATCGCCATAGACATCCCATCAGGGATAAATGGTGACAACGGTCAGGTTATGGGCTGCGCGGTAAAGGCAGATCACACAGTGACCTTTGGCAATAAAAAGCTTGGAATGGTACTGTATCCGGGAAGCGACTATTGTGGGCACATAGAGGTGTGTGATATTGGATTTCCGGAGTGTAACGTCAAGAAGGTGAGACCTAAGTACTATACTTTAGGTGAGGAGTGTATATCCTACCTTCCGGAAAGGGCAGACAGTGCCAATAAGGGAACCTGCGGCAAGCTTGCCATCATAGCAGGAAGTGCCGGCATGGCCGGGGCGGCAGTGTTCTCGGTAAATGCAGCCTACAGAATGGGAGCAGGGCTTGTTAAGCTTGTGACTCATGAAAATAACAGGAACATTGTGGGAAGCCTGGCGCCTGAAGCAGTGGTTTCATATTACAATGACGAGGCATCCGCTGTTTCGGAAGCTGCGGCAGTGATCACCTGGGCAGACGCAGTTCTGGTGGGTCCCGGCATATCAACGGATGATACGGCGGAAGCTCTCATAAGATATGTTATGGCAAATGCCACATGTCCGGTGATAATAGATGCCGATGGCATAAACATCATTGCAAAAGACCGGGATATATTAAAAGACCATAAAGTGCCTGTGATAATAACTCCTCATATGATGGAAATGTCAAGACTTACAGGACGTACCATAGAAGAGCTAAAAGAAAATCAGATTTCCTGTGCAAGTGAGTGTGCAAAGGATTATAATGTTACATGTGTATTAAAGGACGCCAGAACGGTGGTGGCAGGAAGCCTTGAACGGGTATTTGTCAATACAAGGGGAAATAACGGAATGGCAACTGCCGGTTCGGGAGATGTGCTTGCCGGTATCATATCCGGTATAGTGGCAGCGGGGGTGTCAGACGACGCACTGGACTATCAGGACATGGCAGCCTTTGGAGTTACCATACATGCCCTGGCAGGAGACGAGGCAGAGGAAAGACTCGGAGTAAGGAGTCTTATGGCAAGGAACATAGTAGAATCCATAGGGAATGTTCTTAAATGCAGATAATTTGGAGGCATAAAGCAAATGGATAAGGTAAACAGAGTAGAGGCTGATATCAACCTCGATAATATACGGGATAATGTGAAGATGATGAAGGCATGTGTAAGGGAGGATATGAAGCTTCTGGCAGTTATCAAGGCTGACGGATACGGACATGGGGCTGTTACCCTTGCAAGGGCTCTTGATGATCTTGCAGACTTCTATGCAGTGGCATGTATCGATGAGGGAGTGGAGCTTAGAAAAGCCGGAATAGAAAAGCCGATACTCATACTTGGTTATACAGATCCTACATCCTACGAGGACCTTATTAAGAATGACATAAGGACAGCATTTTACGATGTGGACAGGGCGAAGAAATTGAGTCTTGTTGCACAGAAGCTTAATATGACCGCGAAGATCCATATTAAGATTGACACAGGAATGGGAAGGATAGGCTTCCCATGTGACGAAGATGGCATGAAGGAGATCCTTGAGATATCAAAACTCCCTAATATAGATTGCGAGGGAATATTCACCCATTATGCCAAGGCTGATGAATATGACAAGACCTCTGCAAATGAACAGCTTAAGAAATTCAGATGGATGATAGCCCGTCTTAAGGAAAATGGCCTTGATATACCTGTAAAGCATATAGCTAACAGTGCCGGAATAATGGAGATGGACAATGAAGGCTTTGACATGGTAAGGGCAGGAATTGTAATATACGGACTCTACCCGTCAGAGGAGGTAGACAAGAATATTGCGAAGCTTAAGCCTGCCATGGAATTTGTATCAAGAGTCATCCATGTAAAGGATGTGGAGCCGGGAACAGGAATAGGCTACGGCTGGTCATTTATAGCAGACCACCCCATGAAGATAGCCACAGTGTCCTGCGGTTATGCAGACGGATATCCAAGGGCACAGTCCAATATCGGAAGAGTCATAATCCATGACAGATATGCCCCTATAACAGGAAGGGTATGTATGGACCAGTTTATGATAGACGTTACCCACATACCGGATGTTAAGGTGGGAGATGAGGTTGTCCTCTTTGGAAGAAGGGGAGACTGTGAGATCTCTGTGGAAGAAGTGGCAGAGCCTGCCGCAAGCTTTAATTACGAGCTTGTATGTAATATAGGAAGACGTGTTCCAAGGGTATACATAGAAAACGGCAGGAAGACATCCACAGTAAATTATCTCCTGTAGATAAAGTGCACACAACTGAATAAATCTCATTTCGGTGGAGATACTTTTTATAGCGACATACATAAAATATATAAATGCCGCATGATTATGTAATATGAGGTGAGTTTTATTTGGTGATCAGACGAGGAGATATATATTATGCCGACCTAAGTCCCGTAGTGGGTTCCGAGCAAGGGGGAGTCAGACCGGTACTTATAATACAGAATGAAGTAGGAAACAGACACAGCTCAACAGTGATAGTTGCAGCCATAACCAGTAAGATGAAGCCAAAGCTTCCAACCCATGTGGAGCTTCTGGCAAGAAGCAACGAGCTTACAAGGGATTCGGTTATACTGTTGGAGCAGCTCCGTACCATAGATAAGGCAAGACTTAAGGAAAAGGTGTGCCACATAAACGAGGATATACTTAAGAGGGTTGATTCGGCTCTTAAGATAAGTCTTGAATTGATTTAGAAAATACGTTATCTTATATATTTAAAGGAAGGTGATTGGTAAGACAGAAATGTCAGTTATATG
>ENA-OPFT01001737-OPFT01001737.1-human-gut-metagenome-genome-assembly--contig:-NODE-1737-length-10250-cov-3.603923_pt1 | contig 10250 bp, 9 predicted proteins | sample MGYA00241714_ERZ501560 | MGnify/ENA primary metagenome ERZ501560 (study PRJEB25962, sample SAMEA2042392) | human gut metagenome | biome: human gut; feature: human-associated habitat; material: faeces...
TAGTCGCCGACTTGAACAGAAAGCTCTGAGAGAAATCTCAGGGCTTTTTTGTTGCGTTTTGGGGCAGAAAATAGTATCATAAAGAAAAAACTTATACTTTCTACAGATTTTCCTGCTACACTGAACGTATAGAGAAAGGAGATTCCGTATGGATAAACTGACGAAAAAAGGGCTGGACGGTACCCAGCTCAAGACCATTGCACTGGTGCTGATGGTGCTGGACCACATTCATTATTTCTTCGAGTTCACCGGCTGCATCCCGACGGTGTTCAGTATGCTGGGGCGGCTCAGTGCGCCGCTGTTTCTGTTCTGCACGGTGGAGGGCTTTGCCCACACCCATGACCGCAAGAGGTATTTTATCCGCATCTGGGCCATTGGCACTGCCATGGCGGCCCTGGAATTCTTTATGATCTACGCCAAAGCCTTCCGGCGCGGGGATGGCTTCTACCCGCTGAACGCGATTTTTCAGGATCTGATGCTGCTGTGCATCGTCTGGCAGGGCATCGACTGGCTGCGGGAGAAAAAGCTTGCAAAAGGCATTGCTGCCATTGCCGCCGTTTTGTGCTGGCCGTATGTGGTGGTAGTATTTCTGCTGCTCTTCCCCGGGGTACAGGAGATGCCCATTGCTTCAACGATCGTGGCCTTTGTCATTACAAGCCCGCTGCCCATGTGGACAACCATCACGGACGGCGGCTGGAGCTTTTTGCTGGGCGGTGTGCTGCTGTATGCCCTGCGGGGGCATCGCCGCGTACAGCTGACGGCATGGGCCGTGCTCATTTTCCTATGTGATTTTGTGCTGACCTTTGGGATGGCTTGCCGACAGGATGGCTTTGTCTGGACGCAGATGTTCACCGACTACTACGAGTGGTTCGGGGTGGCGGCGGTGCTGCTGATGCTGCTGTACAACGGGCAGCGCGGCAGCGGGCACAAGCAGTGGTTCTATTGGTTCTACCCAGCCCATGTGTATCTGCTTTACGGCGCTTCCTGCCTGCTTTATAACGTGTTGAGGTGATCTTGTGGCAAATATTCTGACGCTGGATGACAATCTGGAGCTCTGCAAGCTGATCCGCACCGCCTTGGAGCGGGACGGACACCGGGTAGAAACGCGGCAGGCAGGCGGGGAACTGACCGAGGCGCTTTGCCGCTGGGCAGACTGCATCCTGCTGGACGTGATGATGCCCGGAGAGGATGGCTTTGCGGTGTGCCGTCGCATCCGCAGCCTGACCGAAGTGCCCATCCTCTTTCTGAGTGCCCGCACCGACGAGGCGGCTGTGCTGGAAGGCTTGGGCATCGGGGCAGACGACTTTTTGTCCAAGCCCTTCCGGGTGGCAGAGCTGCGGGCGCGGGTAGCGGCACATCTTCGGCGGCAGAGCCGCACCCCGGCGCACCGGATGGTGCGCAGCGGCGTAGCCTTTGACCTGACCGCCCGGAGCGCGGCAGTGGAGGGCACAGTGCTGCCGCTGACCCGCTCGGAGTATGCCATCTGCGAGTATCTGGCGCTGCACGCCGGGCAGACCTTTACCAAGGAGCAAATTTACGAAGCGGTTTTTGGCATTGACGGCACGGCGGACGACACTGCCGTGACACAGCACATCAAAAATATCCGGGCAAAGCTGCGGGCGGCGGGCGTGCCGGAGCCGGAAAAGCTGCTCAATACCGTATGGGGCGTGGGGTACCGATGGAAAAGCGAAGACTGACCTCTCTGCGCAGCGTGCTGCTGCAATATCTGGTGCGCACGGCGCTGGCCTGCCTGCTGGTCGCGGTGGGGTGGCTGCTGGTGCTGCTGCTGTGGATCCAGAACAGCGGATTGTTCCTGCCCGCGAATCAGGCCGCACAGGCCTGCCAGAAAGCCGCACAGGACGTTTTGCCGGGTATGACCGCCGACACCTTTGACGAGACGCAGCTGGACTCCTTGTGCCGGTACGCCCTGTTTGCCGCGCCGGACAGCAGCGAGGTGCTGGCCACCAACATGGATGCCGGGCACTTGCAGCGGGCAATGGAGAACCGGCGGGGGAAAACCCGCTGGCATTTTGGCTACACACAGTATTATATGACGTCAAAATTGCAGGACGGAACGGTTTGCCTGCTGCAATTTGACTATGCTGTGCCCTACGCCGACCCTGCGCTGCGGGGCGTGCTGCCGGATATGCAGACCGTGCACTGCATTCTGGGCATTCTGCTGCTGGTGGGGGCGGTGGTGTGGAGCACCCACAGGACCGGGCGCTTCCTGACCCGGGAGACCGAAAAGTTGACCGCCGCAGCGCAGGCGGTGGCACGGAAGGATCTGGACAGCGCGGTGTTTTCCGGCGCGAAGGTGCGGGAGTACGAGAGCGCTTTGCAGGCGCTGCAAACCATGGGCGATGAACTGACCGGTAGCCTGCAGAAGCAGTGGGACATGGAGCAGCGGCAGCGGGAGCAGATCATTCGGCTGTCCCACAAGCTGAAAACGCCGCTGACCATCATCAAGGGCAACGCGGAGCTGCTGGCGGAGGATGACCTGACTGAGGAACAGCGGGCGCAGGTGGAAGCGATTCTGCAGGGCGCAGAGCAGACCCGCGCCTATCTTGGCAAGATCCGCGCCGAGGTGCAGACCCCTTTGAAGTATCGACAGAGAAAATGAAAACAGCCCGGTGCGAAACCCTTTCGCACCGGGCTGTCTGCTGTGATAAGCGAAAATTACGGCTGCTCAGCCACCATCATCTTGCTGGCCTTGTAGATGTCGCCGCAGCCGAGGGTGATGACCAGATCGCCCTCCCGGGCGTTCTGCTTGACCCACTCGGCGGCCTCCTCCAGACTGTTCACCAGAACAGAGCCGGGAATCTGAGCGGCCAGTTTTGCACTGGTAATGGTGGGATCGTTGGGCTCACGGCTGCCCATGATCGGGGTCAGCACAGTGATATCGGGGATCTTGAGCACATCCACAAAGTCGTTGAACAGCAGCTTGGTGCGGCTGTATGTAAACGGCTGGTGGACGGCGATCAGACGCTTGTAGCCCATCTCCTTGGCAGTGTTCAGGGTAGCGCGCAGCTCGGTGGGATGATGTGCATAATCGTCCACGACCAAAGCGCCGTTACACTCGCCGTAGACCTCAAAGCGGCGACCGGCACCCTTGAAGTTCAGGGCGGCATCGGCGCACTGCTCCACGGTCAGACCGACGAAGCGGCAGACGGCACACATGGCAAGCGCATTGTAAATGTTGTGGTAGCCAGGTACAGCCAGACGGATATGGCCGGTGACCTTGTTCCACTCCTTCAGGTCGAACTCAAAGAAGCCGGGCTTGTATTCATTCACGTTCAATGCCTGATAATCGCCGTCGTTCTGGATGCCGAAGGTGCGCACGCGGCGGTCCAGCGTGTACATGACATCCATGGTGTTCTTGTCGTCGGCATTGGCAAAGATCATGAACTTGGTCATCAGGGCAAAGCGCTTGAAGGCAAACTTCAGTTCGCCCATGCTGCCGTAGTAATCCAGATGGTCGTTGTCGATGTTCAGCACAACGGACAGGTACGGGGTCAGTTTCAGAAAGGTCTCGGCAAATTCACAGGACTCAATTACGATATCGTCGCCCTTGCCGGCCTTGCCGTAGCCATTGATCAGCGGAAGCTTGCCGCCGATGACGGCGGACGGGTCGCGGCCTGCCAACTCCAGCGCAGTGGTGATCATGGAAGTGGTGGTGGTTTTGCCATGGGTGCCGGAGACGCAGATGCTCTGCTTGTACAGGCGGCTCACATAACCCAGCAGAACACTGCGCTCGATGGTGGGGATGCCGTAGGAGGCAGCGGCATTCAGTTCCACGTTATCTTTGGAAATGGCGGCAGAGTAGACCACCATGTCGGTGCCGATCACATTATCGGCGCTGTGACCCAGGCTGACCTTGACACCCATCTCACGCTCGTAGCGGATGATGCTGCCATCCAGCACATCGCTGCCGGAGATCTCGTAGCCTTTTGCAGCAAGGATCTGGATGAGCGGATACATGCCGCTGCCGCCGCAGCCGATGAAGTGGATCTTTTTTACATTGTCCAGCAGGTGCTGGTTGTAATCGGTGTACATGAACATATAAGGCAACCTCCAAATAAATAACGGCCGCAGAGCAGACCGATTCAATCCATTCTATTAGGATACATCTTATTATATAATTTTTGGCGGACAAAATAAACAGGTAAACCCGAATTTTCGGAAAGAACCATAAATCCAATTCGGAATTTGTGATAAGTGTACAAGAAAACCGAAACCGGGAACTTCTTCATAAAAGATTTACATTTGCCTTTACAAAATACTTAACAACTTTGAATCATCTGTGGTAAAATAGAAAAGGACAATTTTTTAAGGGATCGTCGGTGCGACCGACAGAGGATGCAGAACGGTTTTATAAAAGGAGAAATAATGTGAGAATCAAGATCACAGCGGACAGCACCTGCGACCTGTCCGAAGAGCTTTTGGCACAGTGGGACATTGCCCTGATGCCCATGCACATTCTGATGGGTGAGGATAGCTATCTGGACGGCGTAACGATCCACCCGGCAGATGTGTTTGCCTATGTGAATGCGGGCGGCAAAATGCCCAAATCCGCCGCCGCAAATCTGGTGGAATATACCGAATTTTTTGAGCCGTTTGCCAAAGAGTGCGATGCGGTGATCCATATTTCGGTCAGCAGCAAGCTTTCGTCCTGCTTCCAGAATGCGAAGCTGGCGGCAGGCGAATTCGAGAATGTCTATGTGGTGGACAGCCAGAATATCTGTACCGGGCAGGGCTATCTGGTGCTGAAAGCGGCCAAGTGGGCTGCAGATGGCCTGCCTCCCCGCAACATTACGATGCGGCTGCAGAGCCTTGCCAAACGGGTAGAGCTGAGCTTTGTACTGGACAGGCTGGACTTTATGGCCAAGAGCGGCCGCTGCTCCGGTGTGCTGGCCTTCGGGGCAAACCTGCTGGGCATCAAGCCCGCACTGGAAGTGATCGACGGCGAGCTGAAGGTAGTCAAAAAATACCGCGGCAGCCTGCCCATCTGCGTGGGCAAGTACATCACCGACCGTCTGGTGGAACGCGACGACATCGAGGACAGCCTTGTGTTCATCTCCTCCTGCCAGCCGAAGCCCGGCTGCATGGACGCAGTGAAGGCGGGGCTGAAGAAATACGGCAGTTTCAAGGAATGCCACGAGACAAACATCGGCACCACCATCGGCGGCTATTCCGGCCCGGGTACCATTGGCATCGTGTTTGCACGGAAGGAAAAATAAAAAAGTGGCTGTTGCACATGCGACAGCCACTTTTTCTCACTGGGAGCGGCGTTTTAAAATTTCATCCAGAATGGCATCGGCCACATCGGCCTTGCTCATCAGCGGCAGCTCACGGGTGCCGTCCGGGGTAATGAGGGTGACTACATTGGTGTCCACGCCAAAACCGGCACCGGCCACTTTCAGGTTGTTGGCAACCACCATGTCCAGATTCTTTTTGGTCAGCTTTGCAGAGGAGTTCTCCACAAGATCGCGGGTCTCCATGGAAAAACCGCACAGGAACTGGTGGGTCTTTTTGGGGCCGATGGTGCCCAGAATATCCGGCGTGCGTTCCAGAGGGATGGACATGTCGCCGTCCTTTTTTTTGATCTTGTCGTTTGCCACGGCAGCGGGGCGGTAGTCGGCCACGGCAGCGGCCATAATGAGCACATCCGTAGCATCAAAGCGGCTGGTGACGGCTTCGTACATCTGCTGAGCAGTGGTCACGGGCACATCGGTGGTAAACTTGACCGGCTGCAGGGCGGTCTCGCCGTGGATAAGGGTGACATCCGCGCCGCGCATGGCGGCGGCACGGGCAAGGGCATAGCCCATCTTGCCGGTGGAATGGTTGGTGAGGTAGCGCACCGGGTCCAGCGGCTCCTGCGTGGGGCCGGCGGTGACGGCAATGCGCAGACCGGCAAGATCTTTGGGCCGGGCAATGGCATGCAGGATATACTCGATCAGCACATCTTCCTTAGGCAGACGGCCGCTGCCAACATCCTTGCAGGCCAGCACGCCGCTCTCGGAGGGGATCACCGTGAAGCCGTAGCGTTCCAGCGTGGCGATATTATCCTGCGTGATGGGGTTCTCCAGCATTCCGGTATTCATGGCCGGAGAAACGAGCTTGGGGCACTTTGCAGCCAACACTGTGGTGGTGAGCATATCATCGGCGATGCCGTGGGCCATCTTGGCGATGACGTTGGCAGTGGCCGGGGCGACAAGGATCACATCGGCTTTTTTTGCCAGCGAGATGTGGGTAACTTCAAACTTGAAATCCCGGTCAAAGGTATCCACCATGCACTTGTGGCCGGTAAGCGTTTCAAATGTAACAGGGGTGATGAACTGGGTCGCATTTTTGGTCATGATGACCTCCACATCGGCTCCCAGCTTGCGCAGTGCGCTGGCCACGTTGGCCATTTTATAGGCGGCAATGCCGCCGCTTACGCCCAGAAGGACGCATTTTCCGTTCAGATCCATTGGTAAAACCTCCTGCAAAAACGTACTGTTTCCACATTTCTTACCTTAGTATAATGCAAAAGTTCCGCCAGCACAACAAAATCTTTGTACAGGCTTGTAACTGGGGACAAAATGCGGTAAAATATAGCTTGACAAAGAATAGACAGACTGCGGTGAGGGGCAGGCCATCGGGGAGCTTTCTCCGCCGTCCTGCCGGATACTGCCGCGTTATAAAGGGAAAACAGAATTATGATCTTAGCCATTGATATAGGCAACACCACCGTCGCCCTTGGGGGCATTCGGGACGGACGTGTATGCTTTGTGGCGCGCATGGACACGGTGCGCACCCGCACGGCTGCAGAATATCGTGTCGAAATGGATAAAATTTTTGCGCACCGCCGCCATCCTGAGCGCCCCATGCGCTTTGAGGGCGCTGTGCTCACCAGCGTGGTGCCCCAGATCACCGGGGCACTGGCTGAGTGCGCCCGCCATTATACGGGCAGGAAGCCGGTCATCGTCTCGCCGGAGATCCGAACCGGACTGACCATGGGCGTGGATGAACCCCACGCTGTGGGCAAGGATCGCCTTGTGGATGCGGCTTATGCGGCGGCGAATTTTCCGCTGCCGGTGGTCACGGTGGACCTTGGCACTGCCACGACCTTTAATGTGGTGGATGAAAACCGAGTATTCCGGGGCGGTGTCATCTGCCCGGGGCTTTCCACCGGGCTGCGGGCACTGGGCGACCGCTGTGCCCAGCTGCCGCAGGTGCATCTTGGCTCGCCCAAAAGCGCCATTGGCACCAACACCGAAAAATGCATGCTGTCCGGCTCCGTGATGGGCACGGCTGTGCTCATTGACGGCATGGTGCAGCGCATTGAGGAAGAGCTTAGCCGTCCGGTCACTCTGGTGGTAACAGGAGGGCTGGCAAAGTATGTGACACCGCTGTGCCGCCACCCGCTGACCTACGACCCGGAGCTGCTGATGAAGGGACTTGCCCTTTTGTACCAGCTCAATGCGTCCCAGCCGCAGCACCACGGTGCGGGCGGCGGCAGGCACTATGGCCGGCAGAACCAGCACGGCCATGCAAAACAGCGCACCTACCCCAAAAAGCGCACCCGCCGCGAGCCGGAAGCGCTGGTAGGCTGACCAACGACAGGATGGGGAGAAAAATTAGATGAAATTAGGCATTCTTGGCACGGGCAAGATCGTGCGGGAATTTTTGCCATGGCTTGCAGAGCACACGCCTTTTACGGTGCAGGCCATCTGCAGCACCGAGCGCAGTGCCGAGCTGGCTCAGAGCCTTTGCGGCCAGTACGGCGTGCCGCAGCACACCACCAATTTTCTGGAACTGTTGCAGTGGGTGGATGTGGTGTACATTGCAGTGCCGAACCTGCAGCATGTGCGCTATGCCCGCGTGGCGCTGGAAGCAGGCAAACATGTTATTGTGGAAAAGCCGCTGGCACCCACGGCGGCCCAGACTGAAGAACTGGTAAATCTGGCACGGCACAAAAAGGTGTTCCTGTTTGAAGCCATCACCACCCAGTACCTTGAAAACTACGCAAAGATCCGGGAGCTGCTGCCCCGCATTGGCACCGTGAAGCTGGTACAGTGCAATTTCAGCCAGTATTCCAGCCGGTACGATGCCTTCTGTGCAGGCGATGTACAGCCTGCCTTTGACCCGGCCTGTGCCGGCGGTGCCCTGATGGATCTTGGCGTATATAATGTAAGCTACATCGTGGGCCTGTTCGGGGAGCCGAATCAGGCCAAATATACCGCCAACATGGAGCGCGGCATCGACACCAGCGGCATCCTGACCATGGATTACAGCGGCTTCAAGGCCGTGAGCATCGCCGCCAAGGACTGCGCGGCCCCGGCCCGGTACATCATTCAGGGCACGAAGGGCTATATCCTGCAGAAGTCCACCGCCAACTGCTGCGGCGGCATCACCTTCCACCCTAACGAGGGCAAGGAAGAGCACTATAACCTGAATGGCGGCAGGCCCCGGCAGGCGGCAGAGTTTGAAGCCTTTGCCCGTGCGCTGGAGAGCGGAGATCAGGAGCTGTGCGGCCGGATGCAGGATACCACCATCGCTGTGAGCCGTGTGCTCACGGTGGCCCGCCGCAATGCGGGCATCCGCTTCCCGTGCGACCACTGAAAAAGCCTTTCCCATTGGAACACGCCCTGACAAAAACGCGCTCCAAATTGTTTGAATATTTACTTTAAAACCCGCATAGAGCGGGCAGGTTTGCGCCGTATCCGACGTATAGGGCGGAACGGCAGCAGGAGGAAAACTGAATATGAAAAATACAAAAACTCTTACCCGTGTGGCGCTGCTAGTTGCCATTGAGCTGGTCATGAAGATGGTGGGTCTGGGCAGTGTGCCTGTGGGCCCGCTGTACATGAGCTTCCTGACCCTTCCCATTGCAGTGGGTGCCATCACCATGGGCCCCGCTGTGGGCGCACTGCTGGGCGGTGTGTTCGGCGCAGTGAGCTTCTACGATGCCATCACCGGTGCTTCCGCTATGACGGGTGCGCTGTTTCAGGTAAGCCCTGTGAACACCTTTATCCTGTGCGTGGGTATGCGCGTGCTGATGGGCCTGTGCTGCGGTCTGATCTTCAGCGGCCTGAAGCGCTTTGACAAGCCCGGCACCTGGAGCTACATCGTCAGCGCTATGAGCGCCCCGTTCCTGAACACGGTGTTCTTCATGGGCTGGATCGTGCTGGCCTTCTACGGCTGTGACTACGTGCAGAACCTCGTGTCCGTCAAGGGTGCTGCGAACCCCTTCATGTTCGTGGTGCTGCTGGTCGGCGTGCAGGGCGTGGCCGAGTTCCTTGTCTCCGGCATTCTGGGCGGCATCGTAGCCCGTGCTGTGGCAAAGTTCGTAAAATAAAAGATGTGCCGGATGTCAGGGCGGCGCATTCTATAATCGTGATAAAAAACTCCTCCGGCGAAAGCTGGAGGAGTTTTTTCACAACAAATATTTCTCCTGCATAGGATGGCCCACGAGCAGGCAAAGGGGGATGCGGCATGGAAGCGAAAAAGCTGTTTGCGGTGGTGGGCACCGATGCCCGGCAGGCGGCGGCAGGCCGGGTGCTGGAACAAGCAGGTTATGCGGTGGGCGGAGCCGAGCAGGTTGCACTGGCAGATTATATCCTGCTGCCTCTGCCGCTGGATGCGGCCCGCACCCCGCTGGCAGAGCTGCTGCGGGCTGCAAAACCCGGCGCGGTGGCACTGGGCGGCAGGCTCTCAGTTCAGGCAAAGACCATCGCACAGGAAGCTGGCGTGGAGCTGGTGGATTACTTTGCCCGACCAGAGCTGACGGTGTACAATGCCATCCCTACGGCGGAGGGCTGCATTGGCATCCTGCTGGCCGAGCGCACCCGTACCCTGTGGGGCACAAACCTTCTGCTGCTGGGCTTTGGCCCGGTGGGGCAGGCGCTGGGGATGCGGCTGGCGGCACTGGGGGCAAATGTGACTGTCTGTGCCCGGCGCGCCGAACAGCGTGCGCTGGCCGAGAGCCTTGGTCTGCGGGGTGCAGAGCTTGCCCGGCTGGCCGCGCTGGCTCCGGCCTTTGATACGGTGGGGAACACCATCCCCGCCCCGGTGCTGACCGAGCCGGTGCTGGCGGCTCTGCGGCCCGGCAGCCTGATCGTAGATCTGGCATCGAAGCCTGGCGGCACCGACTTTGCTGCGGCGCAGCGGCTAGGCTGCAAGGCCATCCATGCGCTCAGCCTGCCCGCCGCCTGTGCGCCGGACACGGCCGGGGAAGCGGTGGGACGCACCGTGCTGACCATTTTGCG
>ENA-OPFT01001741-OPFT01001741.1-human-gut-metagenome-genome-assembly--contig:-NODE-1741-length-10244-cov-2.513986_pt1 | contig 10244 bp, 8 predicted proteins | sample MGYA00241714_ERZ501560 | MGnify/ENA primary metagenome ERZ501560 (study PRJEB25962, sample SAMEA2042392) | human gut metagenome | biome: human gut; feature: human-associated habitat; material: faeces...
ATCGAAGATGCGCTTTTGCGAATGGCGCGGGTGAACTGTGACAAATATTCTGCGCAGAATTACACTGCGGTAGAATCAGGCGTAGTTAAAACACGAACCGGCATCGGGCACTTTGCCTGCTGCCGGTTCGTGTTGTGACGGCGGGAAAACAGTGCATGGACGCATAGGACAAAAGCTGTGGCACAGAGCCGTTTTGGAAGAACAGGAAGATGGAGGCAGTATGACGCAGGAAAAGCAGGTTCCGGAAACAGAGGTTTGCTATGGAAAGATTTACCGTCCGGAAAGAGCGGTAAAGATTATCAAAAAGGACGGGAGCAGATGCAGAGGTGATTTTACACTGCGGCGACTATGAGACGGACGAAGAACTCTGATAGAAAAATAACCGACTGCAGGCGTACAGAAAAGGTGCGCAGGCGAGACAGCAGGAGAAGAATATGAAAAGAATTGCAGCATTTGAAAAGGTGAGCTTTGCACAGTACGAAAAGGATTTCGCGGACGCGTTCCCAGGCCATGAAACGGCGGAAATTCGTGCAATTTATGATGATATTACAAAACCCAAACGGGCGACAGCGGGAAGCGCAGGCTATGACTTTTCTGCACCGGTGGCGTTTGTGTTAAAGCCGGGCGAGACGATTAAAATCCCGACCGGAATCCGTGCGCGGATGGACGAGGACTGGGTGCTGTGCCTGTTTCCCAGAAGCGGACAGGGCTTTAAGTACCGTTTGCAGCTGAATAATACCGTCGGAATTATCGACAGCGATTACTATAATTCCGACAATGAAGGACATATCATGGCGAAGCTGACGAACGATTCCAACGAGGGCAAGGTGCTTGAAATCCATCCGGGCGAGGGCTTTTTGCAGGGGATTTTCATGCCGTATGGCATCACGGAGGATGACGAGGCGGACGGAGTCCGCAATGGCGGATTTGGAAGCACGGACAGACGCTGAGAAACGGGGAACGTATGAAAAAGCGAATTTTATTGCTGACAACCGGCGGGACGATCGCCTCACAGGATGGCGGGAACGGTCTGGCACCGGTGCTGTCCTCCGACGATTTTTTGGATTATATGAAAGAATTTGAAGATGTCTGCGAGTTAGTTCCATACGAGGTCTGCAGCATTGATTCGACGAATATGGAAGCCTCGTGGTGGTTGAAGCTGGCGGGACTGATTCAGAAAAACTATACGTTATACGACGCGTTTCTGATCTGCCACGGGACGGATACGATGGCGTATACGGCTGCGGCGCTTTCCTATCTGATTCAGAATTCTGTCAAGCCGATTGTCCTGACCGGCGCGCAGAAATCGATTCTGCAGGAAATCACCGACGCACGGAAAAATCTGCACGACAGCATCCGGTGCGCACTTGACGACCGAAGCCGGGACGTTATGCTGGTGTTTGACGGCAAAATTATTGCGGGAACGCGGGCGAAAAAGACGGCGACCTTCAGCTATAATGCATTTTCCAGCATCAATTTTCCGGTGCTTGGGCAGATTCACGACAACACGGTGGTCTATTATATCCAAAAGGATATCTGCGGTCCGGTGCGTTTCTTTAACCGGATGGATCGGAAGGTGTTTTTGTTAAAACTGACACCGGGAATGTCCACGGAGATCATTCCGCATATTTTGAGCGTGTATGACTGTATTATTATTGAAGGCTTCGGTGTCGGTGGATTGCCGGATCGTCTGCGTCAGGCGCTTTTGGAGGAAATGCAGCATTACAAGGCGCATGAAAAGATCCTGATCATGGCGACGCAGGTGACGTATGAGGGCAGCAGCATGGACACCTATGTGGTGGGGCGCGCAGCGCGGGAGCAGCTGCCGTTTCTGGAAACCTACGACATGACGCTGGAAGCGGTGCTTGCGAAGATCATGTGGATTCTGGGTCTGCACATGGAAGACCGAAAGGAAATCGAGCGTCTCTTTTACAAAAAGATCAATTATGATCTGTTTCGAAACGAGTAAACCGTTTGGATAAAACTGTATGCGGGATGGAGATTAAAATGGAGAAGAAGCGGACGAGGAGAATGAAAATGGCGATGCTCTGTTATGTGCTGGCGGCACTGTGTCTGGTATATTGTGTTGGCGTGGTTGCAACCAAGGCTGCCGGAACGAAATTTTACCTGATCTGGCTGGCAGGGACGGCACTGTTTGGTCTGTTCGGCTTTTTTATACAAAAAGGGCTCTGGATGCGTTTGCCAATCGGACTGCGGGCGGGAATCGGCGTGCTTGCAGGCGTGGGGATTGCCTGTCTGTGCGGTCTGTTGATCCTGATTGGCAGCACCTTTTCTGCAAAAGGGGAGCAGCAGCTTTCCTATCTTATTGTGTTGGGTGCACAGATGAAGCCGAACGGGCCCAGTGTCGTTCTGGAAAAGCGGCTGCGTCGGGCATATACCTATCTGACGGAAAATCCGGAGACGCTCTGCGTACTGTCCGGCGGGCAGGGCAGCAACGAGCCGGTCAGCGAGGCACAGGGTATGTATGAGGATCTGGTAAAAAAAGGAATTGACCCCAAACGGCTGATTTTAGAAGACCAGTCCACCAACACCGTAGAAAATCTGCGCTTTTCCAGAAAGCTGATTCCGCAGGAGGTTCAGAAGGTCGGCATTGTGACAAGCAATTTTCATGTTTACAGAAGCCTGCGGCTGGCAAAACAGCAGGGCTTTCTAGATCCGGTCGGGATTTCTGCGGATTCCGGTGTTTATTTTCTGCCCAATAATGTGCTGCGGGAATGTTTTGGTATCGTGAAGGACAGACTATATGGCAACCTGAAATTTTTTTAAAAATTTTCAAACTATGTGAAACCGGACGGCAGCTGTCTGCGTGTATGTAGATAGCAGGGCACAAAAGAATCCTGCGGCAGGACGATTTCCTGCCGGAAGGGTTGAAAAACTGTCGATTTTACAACACCATATAGGAAGGAATTTTCGGATATGAGAAAAAAACAGATGCTTGCACTTTTTATGAGCCTGAGCCTGCTGGCACAGGGAATGTTATTTAGCGGCTGCGGACAAAAGAGGATCGGGGAAGAGCCTGCACAGACCCGGACGGAAACGGAAGAAGCGCAGTCTATGGAGACAAGCGATTCAAAAAAACAGGATCAGACGTCTGAAACGGATGAAAAAAATCAGACGGCTGCAGATAAGACACAGGATCAGGATGTTGCGCGGGATGAGGAAAACGGCTTTGCACTGCGTTTTACGGAGGCTTTGCTGAAGCAGAAAAAAGAGGGAGAAAACCTGATCGCATCCCCGTATTCCGCATGGCTGCCCCTGGCGGCGCTGGTAAACGGCTGCAGCGGGGCAACACAGGAACAGCTGTTAAAAGTGATCGGCGAAGCAGGGATCGACGCTGAAACGTTAAATCAGACGGTAAAGGCGGTCAATGCCGGGCTTTCTCAGGAGGAACGCAGAAAAAGCTACGAAGAATATGGAGAAACGTTTGAAAGTCCACTGAAAATCGCAAATGCATTGTTTGTTCAAAAGGATGCAGCGGTAAATCAGACGTTTGAACAGCTGTTTTCGGACAATTACGATGGAAAACTCTTTTCTGTTGACTTTTCGGATTCCTCTGCAGCAAATGCCATCAACAGCTGGGCCTCAGAGAAGACCGATGGAAAGATTGTAGAGATTGTGGACTCCTTCGATGCGGATACGGTAGCGGCGATTGCGAATGCATTGTATTTTTCGGACAGCTGGAGCAGCCCGTTTTTGGAAGAAAATACGACGGAGGGCACGTTCCACGGCGCAAAGCAGGACGAGAATGCAGAGTTTATGAATCAGAAGCTAAGCGACGGCATTTATTATGAGGACGAGACGATGCAGGCTATCGTGCTCTGGACGGCAAGCGGAGGGCAGATGGTTCTGTGCCTGCCCAAAGACGGCTATAGTGCGGAAGAGGTACTGCAGAGCCTGACGACAGAAAAGCTGCAGAAAATCAGCGGAGCGGATTACCGCTGCGTACAGCTTTCTTTGCCCAAGTTTAAGCTGGAAAGCAATGTCTTCTCGATCAAAGAGGCTCTGGAAGCCATGGGGATTCCGCTGATGCAGGCAACAGACGCTGCGCTGACAGAGGTTCTGGATAACGAGGCTCTCTATATTTCGAGTGCACTGCAGAGTGCAATGGTTGAGGTGGACGAAAACGGACTGACAGCTGCTGCAGTTACCGCGATGGGACTGGAAAAAATGGCGCTGATGCCCGAAACCGATCCGATAGAGCTTACCTTTGACAGCCCGTTTGCGTTTGTTTTAACCGGAAACGGCGAAGACGCAGGCGATCAAATCCTCTTTACGGGTGTGGTGAACCACTTATAAGGCGTAGCAGAGGTTGAAACAAAGCACTGGCTGGTACAATAACATTTTTTCATCAGAATAAGGAATAAAAAAGCCCGGATTTTTCAGATGCTGTCATGGCAGGGAAAATCCGGGCTTTCGGCTGTATTGACTTTAATGAAGGAAAATAATATAATGATAACATCGATAAGTCCCGTTTGACAGGGTTCCATTTTAAAGAAAAGAGAAGAAAAAGAGGCATAGGAAAATGAAAAAACTGGAAGAATATGTAAGAAGTATACCGGATTTCCCGCAGGAGGGAATTATTTTCAGAGATGTTACGAGCGTGCTGGAGGATGCTGACGGCATGCACCTCGCAGTCGATACCATGCAGGATCTGGTAAAGGATCTGGAGTTTGACGTAGTCGTAGGCGCAGAGTCCAGAGGTTTTATTTTCGGTGCACCCATCGCATATAACCTGCATAAGCCCTTTGCACTGATCCGCAAAAAGGGCAAGCTGCCCTGTGAAACCGTGTCTCAGGAATATTCTCTGGAATACGGCACGGCAGTAATCGAAATGCACAAGACCTCTATTAAACCCGGACAGAAAGTGCTGATCGTAGATGACCTGATCGCAACCGGCGGCACGACTCAGGCGATGATCTCCCTGGTAGAGAGACTGGGCGGCGAGGTTGCAGGCGTGTTGGTTTTGATCGAGCTGGCAGGGCTGAAGGGAAGAGAAGCAATTGCAGGATATCGTCTGGATTCCGCAATTGTATATGAAGGCAAATAATTGATTTTCGAAAAAGAGTTACGTCGTAACTCTTTTTTGGCAGAAACTGATAAAACTGGACGATGGTAAGGTGTGCGGAAGATGGATAGAACGGAAGACAGATCAAAAGAGCCGAAAACCAAGCTGGTGCTGGATGACGGACGAATTGAGAGCATTCAGGAATTTATAAGCCCGGAAGAACTATATCAGGACCTGATCGAGCGGGTGCGCAAGTATCATCCTTCGGATGATATTTCCATGATTGAAAAAGCGTATCGGCTGGCAGATAACGCCCATCAGGGACAGGTGCGTAAATCCGGCGAGCCTTACATCATCCATCCGCTGTGCGTGGCGATTATCCTGGCGGATCTGGAGCTGGATAAGGAGACGATCGTGGCGGGACTTCTGCACGATGTGGTGGAAGATACCGTGATGACGGTCGAACAGGTCGGAGAACAGTTCGGAACGGACGTTGCCTTTTTGGTGGACGGCGTGACCAAGCTGCAGCATCTGCATCTTGCGGACAATTCCGGCAATAAGACAGAAGCACAGCTGGAGATGCAGGCGGAGAACCTGCGCAAGATGTTCATGGCGATGGCGAAGGATATCCGCGTAATCATGATCAAGCTGGCGGACCGCCTCCACAATATGCGCACCCTCAAGCATATGCCCCACGAAAAGCAGATCCGGATTGCGCGGGAGACGATGGACATCTATGCGCCCATTGCACAGCGTCTCGGTATTTCCAAGATCAAGGTAGAACTGGACGATCTTTCGTTAAAATATCTCGAACCGGACGTTTATTATGATCTGGTGGACAAGATCGCGATGCGCAAAAGCGAGCGCGAAAAGTATATTCAGGGAATCGTGGACGAGGTTTCCGAGCACATCAAAAAGGCGGGAATCGAAGCTAAGATTGATGGTCGTATCAAGCATTTCTTCAGCATTTACAAAAAGATGAAGAACCAGCATAAGACCATCGACCAGATTTATGACCTGTTTGCTGTCCGGATTATCGTAGATACGGTTAAGGACTGTTATGCGGCGCTGGGCGTAATCCACGAGATGTACAAGCCGATTCCGGGGCGTTTCAAGGCTTATATTGCGATGCCCAAGGCAAACATGTATCAGTCTCTGCACACGACGTTGATTGGAAGCTCCGGGCAGCCCTTCGAGATTCAGATCAGAACTTATGAAATGCATCGTGTGGCGGAATACGGTATCGCCGCCCACTGGAAATATAAAGAAGCCTCCGACGGCAAAAAGGTTGAGGCACAGGAAGAAGAAAAGCTGGCATGGCTGCGTCAGATTCTGGAATGGCAGCGCGAGATGTCGGATAACAAAGAATTCATGAACATGCTGAAAAGCGATCTGGATCTGTTTTCCGACAGCGTATACTGTTTTACGCCGACCGGCGACGTCAAGACCTTGCCTGCAGGCTCTACACCCATTGATTTTGCCTACAGCGTCCATACTGCAGTCGGCAACAAGATGATCGGGGCGCGGGTCAACGGAAAGCTTGTGACGATCGATTACGAAATCCAAAACGGCGACCGCGTGGAAATTCTGACTTCGCAGAATTCCAAGGGACCGAGCCGTGACTGGCTTACGGTAGTCAAGAGTACGCAGGCGAAAAACAAGATCAACCAGTGGTTCAAAAACGAAGTCAAGGAAGAAAATATCACTAAGGGCAAGGATCAGTTCAACACCTACTGTAAGGCACGTTCGATCAACCTGGGCGAAATTATGAAGCCGGAATATCAGGCAGCTGTCATGAAGAAATACGGCTTTATGGACTGGGACAGCGTGCTGGCGGCGATCGGACATGGCGCGCTCAAGGAAGGTCAGATTGCCAATCGGATGCAGGAGCTTTATGAGAAAGACCATCCGAAGGTGATGACCAATGAAGAAGTGCTTGCCTCCATTGCAGAAAATAATGCCAATCAGGCGAAGCAGATGCACCCCCACAGTAAAAACGGCATCGTGGTCAAGGGGATTCATGACGTGGCAGTACGTTTTTCCAAATGCTGCTCTCCTGTGCCCGGGGATGAGATCGTCGGCTTTGTGACAAGAGGACGGGGGATTTCGATCCACCGGACGGACTGTATCAATGTATTAAACCTGCCGGAGATCGAACGTGCCAGACTCATTGAAGCGGAGTGGGAGCCCTCAGATACTGGCGCAGATGGTGAGAAATATATGGCGGAGATCAATATCTTTGCACATAACAGAAGCGGACTTTTAGCAGACATCAGTAAAACGCTGACGGAGCGCAATATTGATATCCAGACGATGAATACGAGAACGAACAAGCAGGGAATTGCTACATTGTCTACTTCATTTGAGATCAGTAGCAGGGAAGAGTTAAATCAGATCGTAGCGAAGCTGCGCAACATCGAAAGCGTCATCGATATTGAGCGTACAACGGGCTGATGCGATGCCGGCGGCAGGTACGAGCAGGTATTGGGAAAGCCGATATGGAATTGGCGGCGTTTCAACGTTTGCAATGCTATCGGAAAATAGCGATTTGCCGCTTGGCGTCTGGGAAAGGAAAACGAATGTCTGAAATTAAAATTGGGCGAAAGACGATGGGTGTCTGCGCAACAAACTGTTATTTTTTATACCGGGAAGGCGGGACAAAGGCGGTCGTAGTCGATCCTGCGGAAAACGGAGCAGGGATTTTCAAATTGCTCTCCGAAAAGGACTTTACTGTGGAAGCGATTCTTCTGACACACGGTCATTTTGACCATATTGGCGGCGCAGCAGAATTAAAAAAAGCATCCGGCGCAAAGGTGTATGCATTGGCAGAAGAGAAGAAAGTCTGCCGGACGCCGGAGTTAAACCTATCTGCTCAGATGCCCCCTGTTGTGACGATCGAAGCGGATGAATGGCTGACAGACGGACAGACAGTGGAAACTGCGGGGATTTCATTTCAGGTCATTGCAACGCCAGGGCATACTGTAGGCGGATGCTGCTATTACTGTAAAGAGGGCGGTTTCTTATTCTCCGGCGATACGCTGTTTGAGGAATCGGTCGGCAGAACAGATTTCCCGACCGGCAGCATGAGCAGTCTGGTACGCTCTGTGAAAGAAAAACTCTTTGTCCTTCCGGAAGATACAAAAGTTTATCCGGGACACGGAGATATTACTACAATTGGAAGGGAGAAGCAGTACAATCCCTACTGCCAGTAAAAAGATGATTATTGTAACGTTAAATGAAGACAGATATGCATATGATATCCATTCTCTGGTAAAGGCCTTTTATCCGGAGCAGGAGATCAAAGTTTTTGTAAAAGGAACCAAAGAAGAACGAAGTGACGCCGGGCTGCCGGCGTTTTTCGTGGAATTTGATGAGACGTCCATCTGCGCAGGAATTGAAAATGGAGGGACTAAAACAGTCAATCTAAAGACGCCGGAGGACAGGGGAACGGTTAAAAACGATTTAAAACAGCTTTTGTACGCGCTCCTTTCCGAAGAAACAGGAAAGACGCTTCCCTGGGGAACCCTGACCGGTATTCGTCCGACGAAAATTGCGAAACAGCTTCTGGAACAGGGACAAACAGAACAGGAAGTCGCTGCCTATATGGAGCATACCTATCTGGCATCGAAAGAAAAAACGGAGCTGTCGATTGACATTGCCAAACGGGAAATGCAGATTTTATCCGGAATACATTATGAGGAAGGATACAGCCTTTATATCGGGATTCCGTTCTGCCCAACGACCTGTCTGTATTGTTCCTTTACCTCTTTTCCGATCTGTGCATGGAAAAATCGCGTGAGCGACTATTTAAGCGCCGTGGAAAAGGAAATCGATTTCGTAAAAGAAGCCTGCGCAGACCGCGTTTTGGACAGCGTTTATATTGGCGGAGGCACGCCGACTACACTGGAACCAGAGGAATTGGAGCGGCTTTTTTTGAAGCTTCAAAATACGCTTGACTGGTCACAGGTGCGGGAGTTTACGGTAGAAGCAGGGCGCGCGGACAGTATTACGGCAGAGAAACTGCGTGTGATGAAGCGTTATGGTGTGACGAGAATTTCGGTCAATCCACAGACGATGAAGCAGGAAACCCTTGATCTGATCGGCCGGCGGCATACTGTGGCGCAGACGGTTGAAGCATTTCGGCTGGCGCGGGAGGAAGGCTTTGATAATATCAATATGGATCTGATTCTCGGCCTGCCGGGAGAGACGAAGGAAGATGTCGAAGAGACAATCCGCCGAGTGCAGGAGCTTGGACCCGACAGTCTGACGGTACATTCTCTTGCAATTAAGCGAGCTTCCAGGCTGAGCCAGTGGATTTTGGAGCATGGCATCAGCACGCTGCACAACACGGACGAAACGATGGCGATCGCTGCCCAGGGGGCAAAGCAGATGGGCATGGAACCGTATTATCTCTACCGACAGAAAAATATGTCCGGCAATTTCGAAAATGTCGGCTATGCAAAACCGGAGAAGGCGGGTATTTATAATATTTTAATTATGGAGGAAGTTCAGTCGATCATGGCACTCGGTGCAGGAACCATCTCCAAACGCGTCTATGGCGATGGCAGAATCGAACGCTGTGACAATGTCAAGGATGTCGGGCAGTATATCGAGAGAATCGATGAGATGATACAGCGCAAACAGCAGTTATTCTCAGAAGAATAGTTGGATTTTCAATAAAATATTGTAACGTGTTATGGAAAAATGAGTACAACAAAACCGCACAGGTGCAACAGTTTGTTACTCGTGACAGTAACATCGAAACCAAAGGACATTTCTAATTACTTAGGAATGTCCTTTTTGCGCATTTGTGAATGGTTTTAGGTGCAACAAACACATGAAATAATGAAATGAAGGTCCGTTATGAACAACACAGCGTTAGGAGCAGAAAAATAAAAAGCCCTTTTGGATTAAATTGGGCGCGGTTGCGGCTTGTCTCGCAATCGTGATTGCCGTAGACGGCATACTTGCTCCTTTTTCTGGCGGCATGATTGTATCGGCTTACGCTTATGGCACAGATGAAGAAATTACTACAGCCGGAGCAGAGCCGCGCCAACCAAGCTCGTAAACACAATCATTGTAAATACCAAAGGAGAAGGACAGCAAGCCTCTGAGGAATTTCTGGGTGAAAGCGGAAAAGCTCTATTATACAGCTTTAATCGCATATATCTGGTATGAAGCACCGGAGGAGGAACAGAACTTTGCGACGCTGCTTGAA
>ENA-OPFT01001744-OPFT01001744.1-human-gut-metagenome-genome-assembly--contig:-NODE-1744-length-10241-cov-2.943648_pt1 | contig 10241 bp, 8 predicted proteins | sample MGYA00241714_ERZ501560 | MGnify/ENA primary metagenome ERZ501560 (study PRJEB25962, sample SAMEA2042392) | human gut metagenome | biome: human gut; feature: human-associated habitat; material: faeces...
AATCCCGGAGTATCCACAAGGAAGGTATCCTTCTCCACAGGAATTACCTGGGAATGTCTGGTAGTGTGCTTTCCTCTTTTCAGCTTCCGGCTGATTTCCCCGGTCTCCATCTGAATCTCACCCTGCATGCAGTTGGTGATGGAAGATTTGCCAACTCCGGAAGGACCTGCTACCACGGTTGTCTTTCCTCTCAGGATCTGACGGATCTCGTCGATGCCCTCTCCTTCTAAGGTACTGGACAGAACCACCTGGTATCCGCATCCGGTATAGGTCAGATACAGCCGTTCCAGTTCTTCCTTCTCTCCTAAATCCTTCTTGTTAAAACAGATAACAGCATCCCCTGCTGCTCCATCATGATCAGAAATCTGTCCAGAAGAAGAAAATTCGGCTTTGGATCCTCCATTGCAAAGATAACAAATGCCTGATCCACATTGGCAACTGCCGGACGGATCAGGGAATTGCGGCGGGGAAGAATGGCAGTTACGCTGCCTTCCTTCGCCTCCTGGTCCAGAACGGAAATTTCCGCATTATCCCCTACAAGGGGCTTGAAATTATCCTTTCGGAAAATCCCCTTTGCCTTGCATTCATACACATTGCCGTCCTCGGCATAAATGTAATAAAAACCTGCGATTCCTTTAATGATCTTTCCCTGCATGGATTACTCTGCTTTCTCAAAAGTAAGCGGATAATGTCCAAGTTCCTGGTAGCTTCCGTCTGACTGCTGTTCGGACAGATATAAGGTACCCTCAGCCACACCAGGTGCTCCAATGATGTCCAGCTGATACGGGAAAGTCAGCTGCTGTCCGTCTACTACAGTGCTTGCAGTGGGAACTCCGCTCACTTTCTGAACCAGTTCCAGTCTGACAAGACCGCCTGTGTATCCGGTAGGTGTGTTCAGTCTCTGGGTGCATTTCCAGATTTCACCGTTTGCAACAGCGGCTGCAGCAGCGTCCGAAGAGCTCTGTGTCTGAGTTGTATCTTCTGTGCTCTCTGCGGCAGAAGTATCCTGTGTACCACTGCTTACGGTAATGGTAATGGTATCTGTGTCAGGATTTCCGTAAACCGGATCATCATCTGTGAATCCGATCGGATCCTGGGAAATAACGGTTCCTTCTGCAACATCTGTGCTTACCTGTGTCTCCACATTGATATTAAGGAATTTGCCAAGCTTGGCAATTGCTTCATTTTTCTCAAGTCCGGTTACATCCGGTACCTGTACGCTGTCGCCATAGTCAATACCGCGGCTGATGGTAAGGGTAACCGTATCCCCGGCCTTCACAGTCGTGCCGGCTGTCGGCTCTGTATCCAGTACGCATCCGATATCCACAGAAGAGGTATCATCCGGGTAGATCTTATTTATCTGAACATTCACGCCCTGGCTCTCCAGAGTTTCCTGTGCGGCTGCACCATTCTGGCCAAACAGATCCGGTACTGTAATTTCTTCTGAACCTTTACTTACATAATAATTGACTGTCGAATTCTTCTCTACTCTGGTACCCTCTACAGGATCCTGGGAAGAAATATTGCCTTTGGCCTGCGTGGAAGCTTCCTCACCCTTGTAGCTCATTCCGATATTCAGGGATGCAAGGAGTTCCTGAGCCTCAGTCTCTGTCTTGCCAACCAGATCCGGTACTGGTACCAGTCCGTCATCTGTGTTATCCTGCTGTGTGGTCTGCTCCTGCTGGTCTGCTTCAGTATTTGCCTTGCCGCCTCCGATCAGGCCGGTGGCCTTTCCTGCTACAACGATCACAGCAATGAGAACAGCTGCGCCTGCGATCAGTGCCACAATACTTCCTGCTACGCTGACGCCTCTTTTCTTTTTCTTAAGGCGGCGCTCTCTGTCATCTCTGTCCCTTTCTCTGTCCCTTTCTCTGTCCCTTTCTCTGTCACGGTCCCTGCTGCTTCTGCTGCGGGAACGGCTGGTTCTGTCTTCGTCCTCATCCGGATCGTAATCATCATAGTTGGTCTCATTAAGTTCCTTCTCAAGAGCCTCAATGTCAGCCTTTATGGACTGCTTCGGGGTATGCTTGATCTCCCCAAGCTCCTCGTCAGAGATTACCACCGTCTTGGCATCTGTATCTACAGAAGTCAGCTTCACAAAATCCCCCTGCGGGTCGATCAGGGAATGCTTCAGGTCTGCGATCACATCCTCCATCTTGTTGTATCTGCGGTCCACACTCTTCTGGGTACATTTCAAAATGATCTGCTCCAAGCTGTACGGAAGGTCCGGCGCATAGATGCTGGGCGGAACCATTTCCTCCTGAAGATGCTTGATGGCAATGGCAACTGTGGTATCCCCGTCAAAGGGAACCCTGCCTGTTACCATCTCATATAAGGTAATACCCAATGAATAGATATCACTCTTCTCATCGCTGTAACCGCCTCGTACCTGCTCCGGTGAACTGTAATGTACAGATCCCATCACATTGGAGCTGATGGTATTGGAGGATGCGGCTCTGGCAATACCAAAGTCTGTTACCTTTACTTTACCGTCTGTAGAAATAATAATGTTCTGCGGCTTCACATCACGGTGTACAATTCCGTGGCTGTGTGCAGCCTCCAGTCCCATGGATACCTGAATGGCAATACTGGTTGCTTCCTTTACGGAAAGCTTGCCTTTCTTGGAAATATACTCCTTCAGGGTAATTCCCTCGATCAGTTCCATTACAATGTAATAAACGCCCTCATCATCTCCTACGTCAAATACATTGACGATATTGGGATGCGTCAGTCCTGCTGCTGCCTGCGCCTCACTTCTGAATTTCTTTACAAAAGTTGCATCTTCCCGGAATTCCGGCTTCAGAACCTTAACTGCCACAAAGCGGTTCAGTTTATGGTCCATTGCCTTATATACGTCCGCCATTCCGCCGGTACCGATTTTGCTTACAATTTCATAGCGCTCAGCTATGATCATACCTGTCTTTAACATGTTTCCACCTCATTCGTGAATGGTTCTACCAATACTATTGCAATGTTGTCTTTGCCGCCGTTGTTGTTGGCCTCCCGGATCAGGGTCTCCCCTTTCCAGTTAATGTCCTCATCGGAATTCAATATGATCTCTTCCATCTTGGAATCCTCAACCATATTGGAAAGACCGTCCGAGCACATCAGAATCGTACTTCCCGGCTCCAGACGCATGTCAAAGAAATCCACATCTACGGTCTTCTCTGCACCAAGCGCTCTGGTGATAATATTCTTATCCGGATGATTCCGTGCCTCCTCGGCTGTAATTTCACCCATTCTTACCATTTCCTGTACCAGCGAATGATCTCTGGTAACCTGTCTCAGTTGTTTGTCTGCCACATACAGTCTGCTGTCTCCCACATTGGCCACATAGGCATACTGGCCAACAATGGTGGCTACCACCATGGTGGTGCCCATTCCACGAAGTTTCTCGTCTTTTTGTGCCTGTTCTATAATTTCTGTGTTAGCAGTCTCGATGGCATGGCGGATTACCTTTACTGGATTGTAATCCGTATCTTCCCTGATTTCATCTACCAGTATCCTGACAGCGTGAGAGGAAGCGTAATCACCTGCGTTGTGCCCTCCCATTCCATCAGCAACAGCAAAGAGGTTCGGGAGATTTCCAACCGGGGTCTGGGAAGCGAACACATAATCCTGGTTCATCTTCCGCTTCATTCCGATATTCGTAGCTGAATATACCCTCATGTCACTTCTCGCTTTCTGCTTCTTGGTTACTGCTGATCGTAACCTTTTTCCATATAACTCTTTCTCAATTGTCCACAGGCACCGTCTATATCACTGCCCATTTCCCTTCTAATAGTAACATTAATTCCGCATTTTTCAAGTTTTATTTTAAAATTCTCCACAGCCTGATGGGTGGAACGCCTGTAAGAACGCTCTTTGATCGGGTTCACAGGAATCAGATTTACATGACAGTTAATGTCATGGATCCGGCTGCTTAACTCTTTTGCATCCTCATCACTGTCATTAACACCAGCCACAAGACTGTATTCAAAGGTGATTCTCCTGCCTGTTTCCTGGAAATAATTCCGGCATGCATCCAGGACCTCATCCATACTGTAGCGGTTGGCAATGGGCATCAGCTCACGCCTTTTCTCATCATTCGGAGCATGCAGGGATAACGCAAGGGTAATCTGCAGCTTTTCCTTTGCAAGCTCATAGATTTTCGGAACAATCCCGCAGGTCGATACGGTTATATTCCTCTGGCTGATATTAAGACCGCCTTCCTCGGAAAGCAGATGTACAAAACGTACAATGTTATCATAGTTATCCATCGGCTCGCCGGTTCCCATCACCACTACATTGGATACACGCTCGCCGGTAATGCTCTGGATCCGGTAGATCTGGTCCAGCATCTCGGAAGGAAGCAGGTTTCTGGTCCAGCCTCCAATGGTAGAGGCGCAGAAACGGCATCCCATTTTGCAGCCTACCTGGGAGGAAATGCACACAGAGTTCCCATGTTTATAACGCATGAGAACGCTCTCGATCACATTTCCATCAGAAAGACGGAACAGATATTTCCTTGTGCCGTCAATGGCGGAAATCTGCTCGTCCACCATTTCCAGGGCCGTGATGGGATATTCCTTCAGTTTTTCTTTTAATTTTCCCGGGATATTTCCCATTTCTTCATAGGAAGTTACCAGGTGTTCATGAAGCCAGCTGTAGATCTGTTTGGCACGAAAAGGCTTTTCTCCAACCTGTACCATCAGATCCTTCAGTTCTTCTTTATTCATGGACTTAATGTCTGTCATAATTTCGTTTCCTATTTTCTTCTGAATTTTGCAATAAAAAATCCATCTGTCTTATGTACGCCTGGAAGCAGCTGCAGATATCCAAGAGCTGTTGTCTCAGAATGCAGTTCCTCTGGAAGATAAGGATCCAGGCTTTCCAGCTTAAACGGATAATTCTGCAAAAACCACATCATATTCTCTTCGTTTTCTTCTTTTGCAATGGTGCAGGTACTGAAGATCAGTTCTCCTCTTGGCTTCACATAGTTGGCTGCACGGTCCAGAATGGTTCTCTGCAGGATTACGATTTCCTCCTGTTTCTGAGGAGTTACCCGGTATTTGATCTCCGGTTTCTTGCCGATGACGCCATAGCCGGAGCAGGGAACATCTGCGATCACAATGTCTGCCAGCAGCTCTGACTCCTGATCAAACACGGTAGCATCCTGTACCTTTGCCTGCACATTGATGGAGTTGGTTCTCTGGATATTCTCCTCGATCAGGTTCACCTTGTACTGGCTCACATCCCTGGCATCCACAGTTCCGTAGCCTTCCATTTTGTCACCCATGTGAAGGCTTTTGCCTCCCGGTGCCGCGCACACATCAATCACATAATCCCCCTTCTTAGGGTTTGCCACCTCTGCAACCAGCATGGAGCTTACGTCCTGCACTACAATCTGTCCTTTAATGAAGGCATCCAATGCAAGAATATGGTTGAAACCGGAGATTCCATATGCATAAGGAAGATAAGGGGCAGGCGTTACCTCTACGCCCTGATTTTCCAGGCTCTTCACAATTTCTTCTTTGGAATTCAGATAGGTGCGGCAGCGGATGGTAAGAGGCCGCTCGGTAAGAAAATCAGCCAGGATCTTTTCTGTAGTTTCCTCTCCATATGCATCCAGCCATCTTGTTACCAGATTCTCCGGCATGGAATACTTCACGGAAAGATATTTCAGAAGATCTTCTTCCTTCTTCGGGAAGCTGACCTTGTCCATTTCCCTTGCAATGGTGCGAAGCACACCGTTTACAAAAGGCTTCAGGTTATAAAAGCCCTTGCGCTGTGCCAGCTTTACAGCTTCATTGCACACTGCGCTGTCCGGCACGCTGTCCATATATTTCAGCTGGTATACCGCACTTCTTAAGATTTCCCGAATGGCAGGCTTCATCTTATCCACAGTCACCTTGGAAAAAGAATTGATAATATAGTCGATCTGGATCCGATATTCTAAGGTTCCCTCGCAGACCCGGGTAATAAATGCCCGGTCCTGCTTGGGAAGAAACTGGTATTTGGAAAGGGCATTTCGGATCGCCACATGGCTGTGCTCGCCCTCTTCAATTTCAAGTAATATTTCCAGGATCATTTCCCTGGAATTGATTCCGTTAATCATCCCGTCTTCTACCTCCGGAAAGTATGATCAGTCTCAAAAGCTGTAAAATGGAGGAAGCCAGCGCTGCTACATAAGTCAGGGCTGCTGCGGTAAGCACCTTTTTGGCACCTGCATTTTCCTCGTGACTTAGAATTCCGGTACTTTCCAGCATTTTTAAGGCTCTTGAGGAAGCATTAAACTCCACCGGAAGGGTCACAAGCTGGAACAGCACTGCCAGTGAAAACAGCACGATTCCGGCTGTGGTAAGAGCCGGAATGGAAAGGATCAGTCCCAGAAGAAAGATCGGCCAGGAAAGGGAAGATCCGATATTTGCCACTGGTACAATGGCAGAGCGGATATTCAGCGGTGCATAATTCACATTGTGCTGGATGGCGTGTCCGCACTCATGGGCGGCCACACACACAGCAGCCACAGAAGTTCTTCCGTATACATCTTGGGAAAGTGCCAGCTTCTTTGTTCTTGGATCATAGTGATCCGTGAGGCTTCCTGCAATGGGAACCACTGTCACATCATAGATTCCAGCAGCATTCAGGATTCTCTGGGCCGTCTGGGCTCCGGTAAGTCCGCTGTGGCTTCTTACCTGTTGGTAGCGGGCAAACGTGCTTCTCATTTTTCCGGAAGCTGCCAGCGCCAGGATCATTCCGATAATCAGCAAAACATAGGTAGGATCAAAATAAAATCCATAAGGATATCCATATCCGTACATACGATCACTCCTTTTTATCTGCGAATCTGTTTCCGGCTTCTATGCGGCATCCGCGAAGGAATGCATCTGCATCCATTCGTTTCTTTCCTTCCAACTGAACCTGGGAAAGCACCAGAACGCCCTCGCCGCAGGCCACATAAATTCCTTTTTTGTCTGCTTTTACAACGGTTCCAGGTTCTGCCTGGTTAAGATCGTCACTCTCTGCCACAAAGCTCTCCCATACCTTTAATGTTTTTCCATTATAGAAGGTAAAGGCACTTGGCCATGGATTCAGGCCTCGCACAAGTCTTTCCAGTTCTGCGGCAGATTTGGAGAAATCCATCAGTCCCATCTGCTTGGTGATCATGCCTGCATATGGAGTCGGGCTTTCTTCCGGCTGCTTCTCGTAAACGGCTGTGCCGTCAAAAATATGAGGCAAAGTCGCAATAAGAAGCTTTGCGCCTGCTTCTGCCAGCTTGTCAAACAGGCTTCCGCCAGTCTCATCTGCAGCAAGGGGTACTATGATCTTGGAAATCATATCTCCTGTATCAAGACCGGCTCCCATTTGCATGATCGTTACGCCGGATTCTTTTTCCCCGTCAATCACCGCCTGCTGGATTGGCGCTGCACCGCGGTATTTGGGAAGCAGGGAGGCATGGATGTTGATGCATCCGTACTTTGGCAGTTCCAGAATGCTCTTCGGAATGATCTGTCCGAATGCTGCTACCACAATAATATCCGGCTCCAGTCCCTCCAGAACCTCCTGAAATTCCGGATCCCGTACTTTCATCGGCTGAAAAACAGGAAATCCATGCTTCATTGCCTCTTCCTTTACAGGTGTTGGCAGCATGGTCTTTCCTCTGCCCTTTGGCTTGTCAGGCTGTGTGACAACGCCCACAACTTCATATCCGGCTTCTGCCAGGGCATGAAGAGGATTCACCGCAAAATCCGGTGTTCCCATATAAACAATTCTCATTTAATCTTCTTCCTCCTCGTTATCATAGCTTACATGATGGAGCTCGCCTTCAACCAGACGGGTGTACATTTTTCCATCCAGATGATCGATCTCATGACAGAAAGCTCTTGCAAGAAGTCCTTCTCCTTCGTATTCCTGCTCCTTCATATCCATATCAAGCGCTTTCACCTTCACATAGTTGGGGCGGGTAACCTGGCCGGACATTCCCGGAACGCTTAAACAGCCTTCCTCACCAGTCTGCTCACCGGAAGTCATAAGAATCTCCGGATTTACAAGAACCAGCGGGCCGTCTCCGATATCGATCACTACGATTCTTTTTAATACACCTACCTGAGGGGCTGCAAGACCTACACCGCAGGCATCGTACATGGTCTCCAGCATGTCTCCTACCAGATCCTTGGTACGCTTGTCAATTTTCTCTACAGGTCTGCAGACTTTCTCCAAAACGGAATCTCCCTCTGTTCTGATTGTTCTAAGTGCCATCTTATTTAATCTCCTTTTTCTATAAAAAATCAAACTGTATATTTACCTTCCTGAAGCCGGAATTAATTTCAATATATTCCTCCAGCCTGTCCTTGATCCGCACAAGCAGGTCATAATTCTCATGCTTCAGATAGATTACTCTTCTGTATATGTCTTTTACTTTTCCCACAGGTGCCGGGGCAGGGCCGATCACATGCAGTGTTTTTCCAGAGTGAAGCTTGTCCACAAACAGCCTGAGATAATGCATGGCTGCCTCCAGCACAGCCTCATCCTCCGACGCTCCAAGCACTGCCATCATATGGGCAGAGGGCGGATAATCCATAAGGATCCGGTATCCCATCTCCTCCTCATAGAACTCCTCGTAGTCCTGCCTGGACGCTGTCTGGATGCTGTAATGATCCGGGCTGTAAGTCTGGATCAGGGCGTGCCCCTCTTTTTTGCCTCTTCCGGAACGTCCTACTGCCTGAGTCAGAAGCTGGAAGGTGCGCTCCCCGCTGCGGTAATCGTCTGCATTCAGGGAAAGATCCGCCGCGATCACGCCGACTAAAGTCACATCTGGAAAATCATGTCCCTTGACGATCATCTGGGTTCCAATGAGGATGTCTGCCCTGTGCTGGGAAAAAGCTTCCAGGATTTCCTCATAACTGCCCTTGGCCCGTGTGGTGTCATAATCCATGCGAAGGACTCTCGCCTCTGGAAATTCTTTTTCTACCACCTGCTGGATCTGCTGGGTTCCCGCTTTAAAACCGCCTATATATGGGGAAGAACAGACTGGACATTTGTCCGGTTTCACAGTTTCATAACCACAATAATGACAGATCAGCTTTCTGCCATTATGCTCACTTAAGGAAACGTCACAGTGAGGACATTTCATTACATGACCGCAGGAACGGCATGAAACAAACCCTGCGTAGCCACGGCGGTTGAGAAACAACATGGCCTGCTCCCCTTTTTTCAGGCACTGGCTCAGGTCTTCTCTCAGTTCCAGACTGAGGGCAAGGCGGTTTCCTTTTTTTAGTTGTTCCCTCATGTCAATAATTGATACCCTGGGAAGAGGTCTTTCTTCAAATCTGGCTTCCAGCTTTACAAGGACATATTCTCCTTCTTTCGCCCTGTAATACGCTTCCATAGATGGAGTTGCAGAACCAAGAATTACTCTTGCGCCTTCCAGCTTTGCTCTGTGGATAGCCGTTTCCCGGGCGTGATACCTTGGACTGTTTTCACTTTTATAAGAAGATTCATGCTCCTCATCAATAATGATCAGCCTCAGCTTTCCAAAAGGAGTAAAAAGTGCTGAACGGGGTCCCACCATAACCTGCAGTTCTCCCTGTTTGGCTCTTTTAAACTGGTCATAACGCTCTCCCTGGGAAAGTCTGGAATTCAGGACAGAAACTTTATCTCCAAACATGGCATAAAAACGCCGGACTGTCTGATAGGTAAGTGCAATTTCCGGAATCAGCACAATGGCCTGTTTTCCCTCTTCCAGTACTTCCTGGATCAGCCTCATGTAAACCTGCGTCTTTCCGCTTCCGGTCACTCCAAAAAGAAGTGCAGGTCTCGGTTCCGGTTTCTGCCATTCCTGAAAAATCTCTGCAACGGCTTCCTGCTGTTCCTGATTCAGAGAAAGTTCCCCGTCCTCTTTTACCAGTCCACTGTTTTTCGGAATGCGGTACATTTCCTGGCTTTCAATCTTTATAAGGCCCTTTTTTTCAAAAAAATCCAGGACAGAAATACTGGCTCCAAGCTCTTTTGACGCATAGGTATAATCCAAACTTCCTGCCTCCAGAATTGCCCTCAGAAATCTTTCACGAGCTTTAAAGCGACTGCCTTCCAGTTCTTCCAGAAGCTTCTGTGCATGCGCTTTCTCCCCGGTAAAAAAGATCAGCTTTTTTTCTTTGGCTCTTACTTTATCTTTTACAGGAAGTACTGTTTTCAGTGCCTGGATCATGGTAGAACCATACGTTTCTTTCATCCATGCCGCAAGTGCGATCAGTCTGGAT
>ENA-OPFT01001746-OPFT01001746.1-human-gut-metagenome-genome-assembly--contig:-NODE-1746-length-10235-cov-2.473379_pt1 | contig 10235 bp, 8 predicted proteins | sample MGYA00241714_ERZ501560 | MGnify/ENA primary metagenome ERZ501560 (study PRJEB25962, sample SAMEA2042392) | human gut metagenome | biome: human gut; feature: human-associated habitat; material: faeces...
CGACTTTTATCAAACCATTATCATAACTTTTCTGGTCAAATTCAGTCAATAACATAACACTCACCTCGTTTTTCCATCGGTACAAAAAAGGCAAAAATAATCTCTTTGTCTCGGCCGTAACCAAAGACAGAAAACTCCAAAGAACCTCTCCTCCTATCTGTGGCCTCGGAGCAAGTGTTGGATGCGAGCGTCTAAGCGAACATTCAACATGCCGCGACTAAAGTCACAAATATGGCTTATTTTATTCTTGGTGTTCTTCTCCCTTGCCTGCGGCAAACCAGAATTTTACTTCTTACTCTCTGGAGATTCCAAGAATTTTGTAGCGAGAGAATCCGTCTGGGCTTTCTACCTGAACTGTCTCACCAATCTTAGCACCGATTAATCCTTTTCCTAATGGGGATTCATTAGAAATTAATCCTTTAAGGATATCTGACTCTGTAGAACCAACAATACGGTATTCAAGCTCTTCATCAAATTCTTCATCGTAGAACTTAACTGTGCTTCCGATACTTACTGTATCTTTATCGTAAGCGGACTCATCAATAACTTCAGCGTTCTTGATGATCTTCTCAAGTTCTTCGATTCTTGCTTCCATAGAACGCTGCTCATCTTTGGCTGCATCATACTCTGCATTCTCGGATAAGTCACCCTGTTCTCTGGCTTCTTTTATCTTCTGTGCGATTTCTTTTCTTTTAACTACTTTTAAATCCTGCAGCTCATCTTCTAATGCCTGCATTCCCTGACTTGTAAGGATATGTTTTTTTGCTTCCACCATAATCTACACCTTTCTTTTCTGCTTCACTTAAAGCACCATTATAATCCAAAAAATTTTCGTTGTCAACGCATCAGCAGTTCCTGCAATGCGTCAAAAGTCTCTACCTGATTGACTTTATTGCGAAGAGTTGAGGAACCATGCATCCCTGTGGTATACCAGGCTGTGTGCTTTCGCATCTCGCGGATTCCCATTTTTTCGCCTTTATACTGGACGCTTAACTGTGCATGACGAAGAAGCATGGAAATCACTTCTTCCTCTGTCGGGCGTTCTGGGATTGGCTTCCCGGAAAGTGCTGCTTTCACTTCCCGGAAAATCCACGGATTTCCCTTTGCACCTGTGGCAACCATGATCCCGTCACAGCCGGTATAGTCCCGCATCTTTACAGCATCTTCCCCTTTAAAAATATCACCGTTACCGATAACCGGAATAGAGACTGCATTTTTTACATCACGAATAATGTCCCAGTCTGCCTGTCCTGTATAATATTGGACTCTTGTCCTTCCGTGAACGGCAACTGCCGCTGCACCATTTTCTTCCATAATCTGAGCAAATTCCGGCGCATTGATATGATCAGCATCAAAGCCTTTTCTAAACTTTACGGTAACCGGCAGACTCACTGCTTTAGAAACCTCTTTTACGATTCGGCCGGCAAGTTCCGGATTCAGCATTAAGGCAGAGCCTTCTTTATTATTTACAATCTTAGGAACAGGGCATCCCATATTGATATCAATAATATCAGGTTTGTTTTCAAGTGCGTGCTTTGCGGCATCAGCCATACATTTCGGATCATCACCGAAAATCTGAATTCCGCAAGGACGCTCTAAGTCTGAAATTTCCATCAGTTCTTCGCTCTTTTTACTGTTGAAAGAAAGCGCCTTTGAGCTGACCATTTCGCTTACGCAGTATGCCGCACCGAATCTTACGCAAAGCTCACGGTAAGCCCTGTCGCTTACCCCCGCCATGGGTGCGAGAACTGCGTGGGATTTCAGCGGAACACCGCCGATGTTAAGATTATCCATATTTTTACACATTTAATGCTGTTACCTTATTCTTTTTCTTGCACCGACTTTTGTGCTGATCATTACAACCGCAATTGCAACTACTCCAAGACCTACGCAAATCCACGAAACGATTCCCGCCGTGTAGCTTGTGGAATACTTTTTTTCGCTGACTGTTTTTGCGATTGTCGGAGCCTGAAATTCCGTTGAATCGGTCGCCTGAGTTTCAACATACTGATTCTGATACTGCGTTTCTTCCTGTTTCTGAGCTTCCGTTTCGGGCTGAACATACTCGGTTGTAGGTTCTTCCGTTTTGGGCTCAACATACTCGGTTGTAGGCGCTTCGGTGTAAACAGGCTCGGTATAAACCGGCTCTGTGTATTGCGGTTCGGTTTCATCGGGAACATACTCCGTCACTACGGGATCGGGCTGGGGATCGGGAGTTTGCGGATCGTCCTCTCCTACCGCAAAGGCGGTTATTGAACAAACCGACAATGCAAGAACCGCAAGTACGGTCGGAAGTATTCTTTTCCTAAAAATTTTCTTAAAATCTGACTTCATATTTAATACCCCGTTCATTCTGCGTGGCACATATTTTCATATACATACTACGATTATAGCAAAAGCAGGCGTTCATTGCAAGATTTCAGACAACTTTTCTACACACATTTAATGCCCAAACAACAAAAAATCGGAAAACCGATTGTAAAACCGATTTTCCGACTTGATTATCATGTCAGATTTTTGAGCGTTTTTTAGCCTTTGGCATAACAAGATTGTAGCTTTCGTCAATCAGCGGAAAGATTTCTTCCTTGCTCACAGAGCCGTCAAGCAGAATACTTATCCACTTGTCCTTGTTCATATGATAGGCAGGCAGAAATCCGTTTTTCATTCTCAGCGAGCCGACAAGAATCGGATCGCACTTGACATTCATCACATCGACAAAGCCATCGCCGTCAAGCCCTAAAATCTGCCTTTTGACACACATAATTATTGCGTACCATTTGCCCGACATCGTATTCCGCAGAACCGCATTATCGGGACTGCTCTCCCACGGATATTCGGGTTCTGTTCCGTATGTGCTAAAGGCATAGTTTAAAATTACATCTCTGTTAATGGAATTGTCATTGTATGCCATTAAGCCTTAACTCCTGTTTTTTCTTGATAAGTGAAATATATTCCTGCATTGTGATTTCATTTTTATCATAACAAAGGCATATGTCAACCAAAAGGTGAAAATCATTCGCCAAAGCTGATGCCCATTTTTCTTGCTGTTTCAACAACCTCGCTGTCTTTCGGAACGCTCTTGAGCTTGCCTGCGATGTCCTTAAGCGGAACGGCAACTACCTTATTATTTACAAGGGCAACCATTTTGCCGTAGTCTTTATTGATAATAAGCTCTGCGGCTTTAACGCCGAAACGAGTTGAAATCACACGGTCATAGGCATCGGGACTGCCGCCTCTCTGGAAGTGACCCGGTACTGTAACCCTTGTTTCCTGACCTGTTGCCTCCTCAATATCGTGGGCAATCTGATAGGAAATTGACGGATATTTCATCTCTGCAACAGCGGCTTTTCTCTGCTTTTTAGGCAAAGCGGCAATTTCTTTTGAAATTGCACCCTCGGCAACTGCAAGAATTGAAAAATTCTTACCGCCTGCGGTTCTTGACTTGATTGTCTTGACAACGGAATCTATATCATACGGAATTTCGGGGATAAGGATAATGTCCGCACCGCCTGCAATACCTGCATAAAGTGTGAGCCAGCCAACCTTATGTCCCATAACCTCAATAATGAAAACTCTGCCATGAGATGTTGCGGTTGAATGGATACAGTCGATTACATTTGTTGCAATATCAACGGCACTCTGAAAACCGAATGTCTTGTCTGTACCCCAAAGGTCGTTGTCGATTGTCTTAGGAAGCGAAACCACATTGAGTCCCTCTTCACGAAGAAGATTTGCGGTTTTTTGAGTTCCGTTGCCGCCGAGTACGACAAGACAGTCAAGAGCAAGCTTTTTGTAATTCTTCTTCATAGCCTCAACCTTGTCAACGCTGTTCTCGTCAACAACACGCATAAGCTTGAACGGCTGTCTTGATGTGCCGAGAATCGTACCGCCCATTGTGAGAATACCCGAAAAATTCTCGGGTTTCATCTTTCTTGTTTCGCCGTAGATAAGACCTCTGTAGCCGTCAATAATGCCGATGATTTCAACATCATTGCCAAGCTGATTATAAAGTGTTTTTGCAACGGCACGGATTGTTGCGTTAAGTCCCTGACAATCACCGCCGCTTGTTAAAATGCCTACTCTTTTCATTGTTCGGAGTCCTCCTTTTTCACTTCAACGGGTACAATCGGAGTTCCGACAGTGCTCGCATATGTTTTTTTCATTGCCTGCTTTTGAGCCTTTAACGCAAGCTTTGAAAAGAATTTCTGACAATTTGTTTTGTGTTTTCCACGCTTGTCAACAGACTTATATACACCTGTTGAAAGCTGTTGGCGTGCATTTACGGTATCCTTAAATGAAACCGTGATAACCTCCTGCACACGCTTTTTGATATCCTCGTCCTCAACAGGGAACACAAGCTCAACTCGTCTGTCGAGGTTTCTCGGCATCCAGTCGGCACTTCCCATATAGTAAAGCGGATTTGAATTGTTTTCAAATATAAATATTCGGCTATGCTCCAAAAGCTGACCGACAATTGAAATCACTCTGATGTTTTCGCTGAATCCATGAACCCCCGGAACAAGACAGCAGATACCTCTTACGATGAGGTCAATTTTTACGCCTGCGTTTGATGCATCGTACAAAAGACTGATGATTTCAGGATCAACAAGCGAGTTCACCTTTGCGGTAATTTTGGCAGGAAGTCCGAGCTTTGCGTTCTCGGTTTCCTGAATAATCATAGCCTCAAAGAACGGACGCATTCCGTGAGGTGCAACGATAAATTTGTTGTATTCAGGCGGAGTTGAGTAACCTGTCAATACATTAAAGAGTGATGATGCGTCAACACCGTATTCTTCACGGCAGGTGAACATACCGATATCGGTATAGAATCTCGCCGTACTGTCGTTATAGTTACCCGTACCCATATGCAAATATCTTCTGATTCCGTCCTTATCTTTTCTTACTACAAGACAGATTTTGCAGTGGGTTTTAAGTCCTGTAAGACCGTAAATTACATGACAGCCCGCCTTTTCAAGCTTTGTTGCCCACTGAATGTTGTTTTCCTCATCAAATCTCGCCTTGAGTTCAACAAGAACAGTTACCTGCTTGCCGTTTTCAGCAGCCTTGATAAGAGCCGCAACAATCGGTGAATTTCCGCTGACACGGTACAAGGTTTGCTTGATAGCAAGAACATTCGGATCGGTTGCCGCCTTTTTGACAAAATCAACCACAACATCAAAGCTTTCATAAGGATGATGCACAAGTCTGTCCTTTTCACGGATAGCCTCAAAAATATCGTCATAACCGCAGAATTCCGCAGGCGGATTTACGGGAACGATTGGTTCAAAGCACATATCCTCACAGCCCTTGATGTGGGCAAATTTTGAAAGGAATGTAAGGTCAAGAGGACCTCTCTGAAAGTAGATTTCACGCTCCGTAACATCGAGAGCGTCAACAAGAAATTCACGAATTTCCCGGTTGCATTTCTTGCCGAATTCAAGACGAACAGGTTCTCCTCTCTTACGCTTTCTGATTGACTTTTTAATTTCAGCCATAAGATCCTCGGTATCCTCGTCAATGTCAAGGTCGGAATCTCGGGTGATTCTGAAAGGATCGTACTGCTTAATGTTGTAAAGCTCAAAAAGCTCACCGAGGTGCATTGCGATTATTTTTTCAAGCAGAATAAACGCTCTGCCCTCGTGAGTCGGAAGCTCAAGAAATCTCGGAAGAATTGACGGAACCTGAACCAATGCGAAAAATTCTTCGTTCTCGGCATTTGTAAGGCGAACCGCAATGTTAAGACTTTTGTTTGCAAGCATCGGGAACGGACGGCTTGTATCAACAGCCATAGGTGTCAATACGGGGAAAACTACTTTTTTAAAGTATTCCTCAACAAACGCTTTCTGGTCGCCGTCAAGCTCGTCAGCCTCTTTGAACACAATGCCTGCCGAACGAAGTGACGGAATTATTGAACGGTTGTAACAGCTGTACTGCTTTTTGGCAAACTCGTGAATTTTTTCAACAAGTCCGTCCATAACCTCTGTAGGAGTCATGCCCGATGCGTCACGGCTTGTTCTGCCGTGATGAATCTGGTCAAGCACACCTGCAACACGAACCATAAAGAATTCGTCAAGGTTTGATGCCGTAATTGAAAGAAAGTTACATCTTTCCATAATTGGGTTGGTCTTTTTGAACGCCTCTTCAAGCACTCTTGCATTAAAGTCAACCCAGCTTAATTCTCTGTTAGTATAAGGCATCTTTTGCCATTTTGACATAAGCTTTGCTTTTTCGGATGTTTTTTTATTGTTATTTTTTGAATTTGACATATAATTCACCACCATAAAAACTGATATATAACCCAATTTAATATATCTGATTAAGTATAAAATACAAAACGGATTATTTCAAGCGAATTGCACTAAATTTTACCTTTGGCAACGCATTCTTTACATATATTTTACAATATCACAAATAAAATTGATTTGCAATAGATTTGACAAAATTCGCAAAGATAAAACCAAAATTTTCTTTTTGCAAAATATTCAAAAAATTTCAAAAAATATTGTTTTAATCTCTGTATTATGTTATACTTGCGTTGATTGTTTTATTTACAGATTTTAAAAAATTCCAAAGAAAATGAGAGGTAATTATCATGAGTAAAAAAAGGGGAAGCTTTTCCGGCGGACTCGGATTTGTATTTGCCGCTGCGGGAAGTGCAGTAGGGTTGGGAAATCTCTGGAGATTTCCGTATTATGCAGCTAAGTACGGCGGCGGAACATTTATCTTTATCTACATAATCCTTGCGCTTACATTCGGCTTTTCACTTTTGACTGCCGAAATCGCAATCGGCAGAAAAACAAAGCTAAGTCCGATTCTCGCCTACAAAAAGCTATGCAGCAAATTTTCGTTTTTAGGCTACCTTGCAACGCTTGTTCCTACAATCATTATTCCGTACTACTGCGTTATCGGCGGTTGGGTTACAAAATATATGTGCGTTTATGCACAGGGACTTGTTGCCCCTGCGGCACAGGACAACTTTTTCTCGGACTTTATTTCCGACCCGTTGTCACCCATTGTGTTTTTCTTAATATTTATGCTGTTGAGTGCAGTGGTAATTATGCTCGGAATAAACAAGGGCATTGAGCGACTGAGCAAATTTTTGATGCCTGTTCTGCTTGTTCTGACAGTCGGAATTTCAATCTACACACTCACGCTCCCAAACGCAATGGAAGGTGTTTCGTACTACCTCATTCCCGATTTCAGCAAACTGTCAATTTGGACATTTGCGGCGGCACTCGGTCAGCTGTTCTTCTCAATGAGCATTGCAATGGGAATTATGGTAACCTACGGTTCATACACAAAGAATGAGGTAAACCTTACAAAGTCGGTTAACCAAATTGAGATTTTCGACACAGCCGTTGCACTTCTCGCAGGTCTTATGGTAGTTCCTGCGGTTTATGTATTCAGCGGTGAAGAAGGTCTTGGTGCAAGCGGTCCCGGACTTATGTTCATCACACTTCCAAAGGTATTCAACGAAATGCCTGCCGGCGGAATCATCGGATTTTTGTTCTTTGTTCTTGTATTCTTTGCAGCTATCACAAGCTCAATCTCCGTAATGGAAGCAATTGTTTCTTCGCTTATGGACAAGTTCAAGCTTACACGAATCAAGTCCTGTCTTATCGTTATCGGCATCTGTCTTATTATGGGTATTCCGTCGTCACTCGGCAATGGTATATGGTCAAATGTTAAGATTCTCGGAATGGACTTCCTTACATTCTTTGACTTCTTGAGCAACAGCATTATTATGCCGATTGTCGCACTTTGCACTTGTATTCTCATCGGCTGGGTTATCAAGCCAAAGACTATTGCAGACGAAGTCACAAGGAACGGCGAGCGTTTCAGCAGAAGGGCTTTGTTTGATGTTATGATTAAATATATAGCTCCAATCTGCCTTGTGTTCATCTTAATTTCCTACACACTTGCGCAGTTCGGCATTATTTCACTTTAACCCGACTCTTTAACACGATTATTTATGAATTCAGACAGTAACATCACCGAAATGAATCATAAGTAATTGTCTTTAAATTAAGCATACAACAATTAACTATTCTCCGTTTATCCCATGAACTCTTGAAATTATATGCAATTATTGGTATAATTACAGTTACAGCTCATTTGCTGAATTTTAGGGAGGACAAATACTATGTGTCAGAAAAAACCATTTTACATTACAACGCCTATTTATTATCCGTCAGGCAATCCCCACATCGGTCATTGCTACACCACCGTTGCGTGCGATTCTATCGCCCGTTACAGACGAATGCAGGGATACGATGTTATGTTCCTTACGGGTACGGATGAACACGGCCTTAAAATCGAACAGAAGGCTGCCGAAAAGGGTGTTACTCCCAAAGAGTATGTTGACGAAATTGTAAAAACCTTTAAGGGCTTATGGAAGTTTATGAACATAAGCTATGACAGATATATCCGCACAACAGACGATTACCACATTGAAACGGTTCAGAAAATTTTCAAGGAGCTGTATGACAAGGGCTACATCTACAAGGGCGAATACAAGGGCAAATACTGCACCCCCTGTGAAAGCTTCTGGACAGAAAGCCAGCTTATTGACGGCAAATGCCCCGAATGCGGACGAGAGGTTACAGAGGCAAAGGAGGAGGCATACTTCTTCAAGATGTCACCTTTTGCCGACAGAATTGAAAAGCTCCTCACGGAAACAGACTATTTACAGCCAAAGACAAGAGCTGTTGAGCTTGTAAACAACTTTATCAAGCCGGGACTTGAAGACGTTTGCGTATCGAGAACAACCTTCAAATGGGGCATTCCGGTTACATTTGACGAAAAGCATATTGTTTATGTTTGGATTGACGCACTTTCAAACTATATCTCCGCTCTCGGCTACAAGAATGAAAAATTTGACGAATTTGACAAATACTGGCCTGCCGATGTTCATATGGTAGCAAAGGACATCATGCGTTTTCACGCTATCATCTGGCCTGCAATGCTTATGGCTCTTGACCTTCCGCTTCCAAAGCATCTTGCCGTTCACGGCTGGATTACTTTCAACGGACAGAAGATGTCAAAGTCACTCGGCAATGTTGTTGATCCGTTTGTACTCGGCGAGCGTTACGGTGCTGACGCAATCCGTTATCATATTATGCGTGAAATGGCTCTCGGTGCAGACAGCTCATTCTCAAACGAAATTATGATTAACCGTATTAATTCCGACCTTGCAAACGGTCTTGGCAACCTTGTTTCAAGAACAGTTGCAATGGTTCAGAAATATTTCGGCGGCACACTTCCCACAGAGCGTGAGAGCGGTGAATTTGACGATGACCTTATCGAAACCGCAACATCGCTCCGTGCAAAGGTTGACGATTTCATGGACAAGACTCAGCTCCAGAACGCACTTGCCGAAATATTCAAGCTTGTTTCCCGCGCAAATAAATACATTGACGAAACCGCTCCGTGGGTTATTGCCAAGGACGAAACAAAGAAAGCAAGACTCGCAACGGTTCTCTACAACCTTCTTGAGGCAATCCGTATTGCCTGCACCCTCCTTTCGCCATTTATGCCAACAACAATGCCAAAGGCTCTTGAGCAGATCGGTGCTTGTGAAAAATGTGCAAACTACGAAAACTGCGACAAGTTCGGTGTTCTTCCTGCTGATGTCACGGTTCACAAGGGAGATGCGCTCTTCCCACGAATTGATGTTGAAAAGGAAATTGAAGAACTCAACAGCATTATCAAGAACAACGAGGGTGAAAGTGAAGAAACAAAGGCACTCCGTGAAGAGCTTGAGGGTGTTGCACAGATTGGCATTGATGACTTTGCCAAGGTTGACCTCCGTGTGTGCGAGGTTAAGACCTGCGAACCCGTTAAAAAGAGCAAAAAGCTTTTACAGTTCACAATTTTTGACGGTGTAAAGGACAGGACCGTTGTCAGCGGTATTGCAAATTACTACAAGCCGGAGGAGCTTATCGGCAAGAAGATTATTCTTGTTCAGAACCTCAAGCCTGCAAAGCTTTGCGGTGTTGAAAGCTGCGGTATGATTCTTTCTGCGGTTCACGGCGATGATTTAAAGGTTGTTTTTGTTGACAATATGCCTGTCGGCTCAAAAATCTGTTAACGGCGAGTCGCCGGCAGCGTGTCGCTGCACCCAATTCGTGAAGACAGTTTGATAAACTAAAAACTATTTATGCCCGAGCGAAAGTTTTTTAAAATTGAAAGTTGAAAATGGAAAATTGAAAATTGCGGTCGGGCAGACAGTTTGC
>ENA-OPFT01001754-OPFT01001754.1-human-gut-metagenome-genome-assembly--contig:-NODE-1754-length-10225-cov-2.201672_pt1 | contig 10225 bp, 8 predicted proteins | sample MGYA00241714_ERZ501560 | MGnify/ENA primary metagenome ERZ501560 (study PRJEB25962, sample SAMEA2042392) | human gut metagenome | biome: human gut; feature: human-associated habitat; material: faeces...
AGACGGTATTATGGGAGAGGTTCGTAAAAGAGAACATTACGAAAAGCCAAGCGTAAGACGTAAGAAAAAGTCTGAAGCTGCTCGTAAAAGAAAATTTAAATAATTGCACATATGAAGGAGGTCGTTCGACTCAGTCGGATACCTCCTTTTTCCGTGCAAACAACGAGACACGCAATCGGAAGAAACGGCTCATGGCTGTGCTTGCACAAAGCCATGCACCGTTTTTTTCGATTATGTGACGACTGTCACGACGATGAGCTCCGTGAGGAGCGAAGAGGACGTGTCACGTTGGTGCCTCCTCCTGCATATAATATACCAAGCGGCTTTTGTGAGAGGGTGTCACATGAATCCGATTTCAGAAAAACTGGGGCTTCAACCCGATATTTTAGAGGGAGCAACCATTGTAAAAATGTTTGGAACGGAATATGCCATTATTGAAAATTACAAGTCCTTGATCGAATACACAGAATGCCTTGTGAAAGTGCAGGGAAAGCATATGCGTGTGGTGATTGAAGGGGAAAAACTGGGGATTGAGTCATTTCAGCCGGATGAATGCCGCGTGTGTGGAAAAATAGAAAAAATATATTTTGCGGGTTAGGAGGAACGGAATGCGGTGGATTATGGGATACATAGAGTGTCAGGTGTCAGGAGGGCATCTGGAACGTTTTATGAATTTGTGCCGGCATCATGAGATTGAACTATGGAAGGTCAAAGAAAGGGAAAAAAAGGCAGTTTTTTTTATGTACGCGGCGGAGTATCGGAAATTAAAACCACTTGCCAGAAAGACAAAGACCGTACCGCATATTCGGAAAAAATACGGGTTTCCGTTCTGGTGCCTGAAAGCCAGAAGGGATTGGACGTTTACGTGGGGAATCGGACTTTTTTTCGCTGTTTTGTACATCCTGTCGTTATTTGTGTGGGACATTCAATTCCGCGGCCAGCAGACCTATACCAAAGAAGGATTGGGAGCCGAGATTGAAGAAATGGGAGTATACCGGGGAATGACGAGAAAACAGCTGCAATGTGATAAGATTGAACAAAATTTAAGACTTCTGCATCCGGATCTGAGCTGGGTTTCGGCAGAAGAAAAAGGATGTGTGCTCCAAATCCAGGTAAAAGAAGGAAAAATGCTTCAGGAAGAAAAGGAAACAGAACAGGCACTTAGTTTGACCGCACCTTGTTCGGGCAAAATAGATGCTATCGTGACAAGAAGCGGTACGCCGTTGTGTAAAAAAGGCGATGTCGTGAAAAAAGGGCAGGTTCTGATACAGGGAAGTTATGATATTGTGGGAAATGACGAGCAGGTTATCCGAAGACAGGGAGTTGTCGCGGATGGAGAGATCCGGCTGCTGCATACCGTCAAATGGGAGGAAACGCTGCAAAAAGACTATATAGAAAAGCAAATGACAGGAAAAAAGCGGGATATTTAGACGTTTCAATACAACGATTCACGAATTTCCCTAAAAAATCCATTAAAATGGTTTAATAATTCAGGCAACTATGATATAATAAATTATGTATGTTTTGCAGAGCGGTTTATTCCGCTTCAGATCAATGTTAAGATTATCCGGCGGCAGTTTCTGGATTACACAAAGGTAAAAAAGCAGTATACCAAAGAGCAGGCAGCCGGCGTTTTAAAAAAACATCTTGCTACGAAGATGGAACAGTTGCAGAATGAGGGGTATGAAATCTTAGAACATACAGAAGAGTTGGTTCAGGAAGAAAAAAAATACAAAATGACAGGCGTGATCCGTACCTGCATAGAAACGATGAATAAAAAAGAAGTGCAGCCGGAAGAACTGGAGGCTGCACCGGGAAAGGAAGAGACAGATGGCACGTGAACAGATCCTGCTGGACATTCCGGCAGAATATGAAAATAATATTTTTGGCGGCTTGGATGTACATTTGAAAAAGATTGAAAAAAATCTAGGTGTCGAGGTGATCGTTCGGGATGGTTCCGTAAAAGTTGAGGGAGAGAGCGGAAAGGTCACGGAGGCAAAAAGAGTTTTTTCGGAACTTTTGGAACTGGCAAAGCGTGGAAATACGATTACTGAGCAAAATGTAAATTATCTACTGGCATTGTCGAAAGAAAAATCATCGGTGTCATTGGCAGAAATTGACAATGACCTGATCGCATTTACAATTCAGGGAAAGCCGGTAAAACCAAAAACATTGGGACAGAAAAAATATGTGGATGCCATCCGCGATAAAATGATGGTATTTGGTGTCGGACCGGCGGGAACCGGAAAGACCTATCTGGCGATGGCAATGGCGATACAGGCATTTAAACAGGACGAAGTGGGGAAGATCATTTTAACCAGACCGGCGATCGAAGCCGGAGAAAATCTGGGATTTCTTCCGGGAGACCTGCAAAGTAAGATTGATCCGTATCTGCGGCCGTTGTACGATGCATTGTACCAGATCATGGGAGCAGACAGTTTTATCAAAAATTCTGAAAAAGGTCTGATCGAGGTCGCTCCACTTGCCTATATGCGTGGACGGACACTCGATAATGCGTTTATTATACTGGATGAGGCGCAGAATACTACGCCGGCACAGATGAAAATGTTTTTGACAAGAATTGGGTTTGGTTCCAAAGTGGTGATTACGGGAGATCTTTCCCAGAAGGACCTTCCGTTTTCTACCCAGTCCGGACTGGAACAGGCACTAAAAGTATTAAAAGATGTGGATGAGATCGGGGTATCGTATCTTACCAATAAAGACGTAGTAAGGCATCCTCTGGTACAAAAAATTGTACATGCCTATGAAAAATTTGAGGCAAGAGAACAGTACCGTGAAAAACGAAAAAATGAGCACAAAAGAAAGTGAGAAAGCCGATGACAGTGTATTTTGAAAATGAGACAGCAAAAGAATTTTCGTTTGATCCGGAAGAACAGGCAAAAAAAGTGATCTCCTTTGTGTGCGATCATGAAAACTGTCCCTATGAAGCCGAGGTCAGCGTGACGATGGTGGAAAAAGAAACCATCCGTGAGATCAATGCGGAACACCGGCAGGTTGACCGTGTGACTGATGTTCTCAGCTTTCCGATGATGGAATACGATATACCGGGCAGTTTTGAGGGACAGGCCTTTGAAGACAGCATGACAATTTCTCCGGAAAGCGAAGAACTGGTGCTGGGGGACATCGTTTTGTGTTCGGATGTGATCGCAGAGCAGGCAGAGGAATATGGACACTCCGAACTGCGTGAGTACAGTTTCCTGATCGTGCACAGTATGCTGCATCTGTTTGGTTACGATCATATGGAAGAGGAAGAACGGGAGCAGATGGAAGCAAAGCAGCGGGAGATCATGGAACAAATGGGAATCTCGCGTGAAATGAACTAAATCATTGTCTTTTATATAAAAGAAAGGAAAGGATAGAACAATGAAAAATAAAAAGAAAGTAATACTTATCAGTAGTATTTGTGCCGTTGTTGTAATCGCAGCGGCTGCCGGAGCAGCGATCTTTATGAATCGTTTCGGAAAAGTGGCAGACGAACAGAAGGCGCCGGAGACAACACCGGTACCGGTTGTAACAGCAGCACCGGAACCGACCAAAGACCCTCATGAGGGCATGGTGAGGAGCAATCTGACCGGAGAATATGTTACAGAAAAAGTGGCGGCAAAACGGCCATATGCCGTTATTATCAACAATATTGAGTATGCCAATGCCAATCAGCAGGGAACCTCACAGATCGATGTACTGTATGAAGCTCTTGCAGAAGGTGGAATTACGAGAATGCTCGGCGTGATTCAGGATGTGGACAAGATTAAGAAACTGGGATCCGTGCGAAGTGCAAGACATTATTTTGTCAGTTTTGCTAGTGAATGGGATGCCATATTCTGCCATTTTGGACAGACGAAATATGCGATTTCCAAGATTGAAGAATTGGGAATTAATAATTTAAGTGGTCTGTCCGCTGTCGGACCGGTTGTTTATGCCAGAGATTATTCGTATAAGGCACCGCATAACGTATTTACAACCGGCAAAAAGATGAAAAAAGGAGCGAAAAAACTTGGCTACCGTACAAAGGTAAAATCCGATAATGTAGCAGAGCATTTTAGATTCTATGAGGAAGACACGGATCTTGATTCCGCAGACGATACAACCTATATCAAACTGCCATTTTCCGATTACTCGACGTGTTATCTGAAATACGATACCAAGAGTAAAACATACAAAAAATATGAATATGGCAAGAAACACAAAGATCACAAAAACAACAAGCAGCTTGCGTTCAAAAATGTGATCGTACAGCTGGTAAAAGAGAAAAATATTGATAAAAACGGATATCAGCATCTTTTCCTTCACAAAAGAAAAGGAGAAGGGTATTATCTTACCAATGGAAAACGAGTGAAGATCACATGGCGTAAGAGTGAGGCAGATCATAAGATGACATATTACGATGAGTCCGGTGAGGTACTTACGATCAATCCGGGAAAAACATACATTGCGGCATATCCGACAAGCAGAAAAAAATTGATTTCATTGAAAGAAAAATAATGGATTATTGCTGATAAATAATGGAAAATAGAAAGGAATCAGTATGAGTGAGAAAAAACATCAGACATCTGAAGGGAGCGATTTTTTAAAGCAGGGAAGTATCCTTGCGATGGCATCCCTGATCGTGCGGTTTATCGGTATGGTCTACCGAATCCCCATGTCCAATATACTGGGGGAAGAGGGCAATGGTATCTATGCTGTTGCAGTGGACGTATATGATATTGTGTTGATTATATCCTCTTACAGTATTCCGCTGGCATTGTCAAAGATCATTGCCGCCCAGAGCATACAAAGGCAATACAAAAACACCGGCAAAACGTTTCGGCTGACCCTTTTGTTTGCTGTGGTTTCCGGTGGTTTGTTTGGCATCCTTCTGTTTGCCGGTTCCGGATTTATTGAGACACATATTTATCCGGATTATGCCGGAGTTCGGTATCCACTCCGCATACTTGCACCGACGATATTTATCGTTGCCCTTTTGGGAGTGTTCCGTGGATTTTTCCAGGGAAAGAAGACTATGATCCCGACGGCGGTATCTCAGGTAGTAGAGCAGATTGTCAATGCCATTGTGAGCGTTGCCGGTGCCTATTATCTTATGAAATGGAATGCGGACAGCCCGTTTAAGAGTGGCTGGGGCGCTGCCGGTGGTACGCTTGGAACGTGTATGGGAGCATTTTTTGCCCTTCTTTTGGTGGGATTTGTGTATTGGATCTATCGTCCGATCCAGAACAAATTGGAGCGCAAGGACCACACAAGACAGTTGTATTCCGCGGCACATATTTACCGTATGTTGATCCTGACGATCCTTCCGGTTATTTTGAGCCAGACCGTATATCAGATCAGCGGTTTAGTGGACTATTATCTATTCGGAGATGTACTTGGAGGCAAGGGGATTGACTCCGTTACGATCAAGTCTATGGTCGGAATGTATAGTTCCAAATACCGCCTTTTGACGACACTGCCGATTGCAATCTCGACGTCGATCGCTTCTTCGATGATTCCAAGTGCGGTAGCGGCATATACAAAGCGGGATGAAAAACTCTTAAATGACAATATTTCCTCCGGGATCAAATTTAATATGATCATTGCTTTTCCGTGTGCCATCGGATACACGGTGATCGGTCAGGGACTTATCCGGATGCTGTTTCCATCGTCCGATTATATTACAGGTGGTAAATTGATGCTTGCCGGTTCTGCCGCCATTATCTTTTATGCCATCTCCAATGTGACAGGCGGAGCCTTGCAGAGTATTGATAAAATGCGTCTGCCGGTAATTCATTCGGCAATCTCGCTTGTCATTCATATTAGTATCGTAGTGGCACTTTTGCATGTGACAGAACTTAATGTTTATGTACTGGTGATTGGAAATGTGACATTCCCAATTGTGGTAAGTGCTTTGAATATTTGGGCGTTAAAACGGTATATTCCGACTTTTGAAGTGAAACCGCTCACAACGTTTGGGGTACCGCTTTCTGCCAGCCTGTGGATGGGCGTGGCAGTAGCGATCGTATATACGCTTATGAATCGTCTGTGTCTGACATTCTTAGGCGGTTATATGGCGAATGCACTGGCATCACTGGTATCTGTCGCGGTGGGAGCGTTGGTATTTTTCTGGATGTTCTTGTCTTTGAAGGGAATGACCAAACAGGAATTGTTTGATTTCCCGATGGGACGTAAATTATATCTTGTTGCCAGAAAATTACGACTTATGGAATAACTTCTTTGTCAAGGCGAAAAGATAGTCCGTAAAGCCGGCGGCTGGGATATCTTTTGATGCGAAAAGGGCAACCGAACCAATTTTTTTATTGTTATCATAATAATCAACAGAACCGACAGGGGCACCTTTTTTCAGGGGTGCCTTTTGTGCATCAAAATAACTTATCTTTCTTGTTGGAGCGGCTGCCGTATCCTCGTTTTTCAGCAGATAGGAAAAGGTGTTTTTGGGAACCGGCAAAACCTGATCCTCTTTGCCGCCCTGAACCGGAATCGGCTTCAATGCCTGTGTGATATCGGTATCGCGGTAGATGTGGCAGTTGGCAAAGCCGTAGTCAAGCAGCGCCTGTGCTTCGGAAAAACGTTTTTTGTGATCCGGAGCAGCCATGATAACGGCGATAAGATCCATGTTATCGCGGCGTGCGCTGGCACTCAGACAATATTTGGCTTTGGAAGTGGAGCCGGTTTTAAGTCCGGTAATTCCATCGTAAAAGCGCACCAGTTTGTTCGTGTTAGTTAAACCGAACTCGGTTTCCCCTTTTTTGGTCTTATGGATGATCGTATCCATCCAGACAGTGGAATAATTGCTGATCTCCGGGTGCTTTGTGATCAATTCGCGTGACATAAGAGCCACGTCATACGCACTGGAAAAATGTCCGGATTCGATATTATCATCGAGACCGGTGCAGTTTTTAAATTTTGTATGTTTCATGCCGAGAGCGACTGCCTTTTCGTTCATTTTTTTCACAAAAGCTTCTTCGGAACCGGCGATTTTTTCTGCCATTGCGACCGCAGCATCGTTCGCACTCGCAATTGAGATACATTTGATCATCGTATCGACTGTCTGTGTCTCATTTGGTTCTAAAAAGACCTGCGATCCGCCCATGCTTGCGGCGTATTCACTGACAGAGACCGGCGTTTCCAATGTCAGTTTGCCATTATCCAGTGCATCAAAGATCAAAGTAAGCGTCATGATCTTTGTAATGCTGGCGGGAACCAGTTCTTTGTCCTTGTCTTTTTCATAGATAATATCTCCGGTAGAACCCTCAATCAGTACGGCGGAAACGGCACTGATGTCAACGGCACTTCCCGAAACAGGTTTTTCTTCTGCCAGCGCAATTCCGGATATTGGAAATAAAAGGGCAGACAGGCAGACGAAAAATAAAGTGAGACGAAATTTCATAATATAACCGTCCTATCCATTTTTTATGCTATATTTTATGCACAGACAAGAGAAAACATGCCGAAAATATGTAGTTATTTAACAACCGTTACTTTACAGCGGTAACATTTTTTGTTTGCAATTACTTTGATGACGGCGACACCGGTCCGCCTGCCTATGATTTTCCCAAACGGAGAGACACTGGCAATATAAGGGGCAGTAGAGTAGTAACGCACCGGTTTTTTGGAATGTTGTAAATGAACATACGCGGTTTTGCCAACCTTTAATGTGAGAGCGGTGGCAGTTAGTTTCCGTTTGGGGATGATCGGTTTGTAATATGCAAAGCGGGTATGCGGATAGAGAAAATAAGCGCACAATATAAAAAGTAGAACGAAAGTATGCTTTTTCATAAAAATCTCGGAAAAAAGGGATTATTATATTTTATGCAGAAAAAGGAGCCGCAAACATAGAAAATACTACATTTGCGGCTCGGGAGCCCTATTCGGATTTAATGTACGGAGATTAATCCTGAATAGTTATACTTCAAAGATCAGGTCGCCATAAGAAGGTACTGGCCAGAAGTCTTTGTCAACAAGCATTTCCAGCTCATCGATCGGAGCACGGAGTTCTGCCATGGCACTAAATACAGTGTCGCGATAGAATTCCGCCTGCTCTTTTCCTTCTTCCATTGCACAGCCCTTGTCGGTTGCTTCGATCAAAGTGTTCAATGCACTCTGTGCTTTGGCAAGGAGAGCAGAACATTTGGTAAGAAGCTCTGTCTGAACGGAAACGGTAGCTTCCGGACAGGCACTCTTGATCTGATTTACAGAATCTGCCAGACTTGTTGTATATTTGATAATGGATGGGATGTACTGTTTTGCAGCCATCTCGATCATTGTCTTTGCTTCGATGTTGATTGCTTTTGCGTATGTCTCGTAGTTGATCTCGGCACGGGATTCCAATTCTACTTTTGTCAATACGTTCTGACGCTCAAACATTTCAATCGTCTTAGGATCTACGAGAGAAGCAGTAGCATCTACCATTGTTTTTACATTTGGAAGACCACGGCGTTCTGCTTCTGCAACCCATTCATCGGAATAACCATTTCCGTTGAAGATAACTTTCTGATGTTCCTTCAATGTCTTCTGGATGAGAGCATCGACAGCAGAATCAAAGTCGGAAGCACCGGCAAGTTCGTCTGCCATGCCTTCCAAAACATCAGCAACAGCGGTATTCAATACCGTGTTTGCACCAGCGATGGACATGGAAGAAGCCACCATACGGAATTCGAATTTGTTTCCTGTGAAGGCAAACGGTGATGTACGGTTACGGTCAGTAGCATCCTTCTTAACCGGAGGAATGGAACTTACACCGATATCCATTTTCTCACCTTTGATACTGTGAGTAGCAGTACCGGTAGCAATGATCTGTTCTACGATATCCTCAAGCTGTTCGCCAAGGAAGATAGAGATGATTGCCGGAGGTGCCTCGTTTGCACCAAGACGGTGGTCGTTTCCAGGGTTGGATGCAGACATACGGAGCAGGGCAGCGTTTTCATCTACTGCTTTAATGACAGCAGCCAGGAACAAAAGGAACTGTTTGTTGTCATGTGGAGCAGAACCCGGATTTAACAGGTTGATACCGGTATTGGTAACGATAGACCAGTTGTCATGTTTACCGGAACCATTGATGCCGGCAAATGGTTTTTCATGAAGAAGACATTCCAAACCGTGACGGCGGGCAACTTTCTTCATTGTCTCCATAACAATCTGGTTATGGTCGGTTGCAATATTTGCTGTATTATAGATTGGAGCCATCTCGTGCTGTGCAGGAGCTACCTCGTTGTGCTGTGTTTTGGAAAGAATTCCTAATTTCCACAATTCAATGTTGAGGTCTTTCATGTAACCTGCTTGACGCTCGCGGATGGTACCAAAGTAGTGGTCATCCAGTTCCTGTCCTTTTGGAGGCATTGCTCCAAACAAAGTACGGCCGGTAAAGATCAGGTCATCACGTTTCAGGTACTGATCATGGTCAACTAAGAAATATTCCTGCTCAGGTCCTACGGAACAGGAAACCTTTGTTACATCTTCATGTCCGAACAAGTGCATGATGCGGACAGCCTGTTTACTGATTGCTTCCATGGAACGAAGAAGAGGAGTTTTCTTATCCAATGCTTCTCCGGTATAAGAACAAAAGGCAGTAGGGATGCAGAGTGTCACGCCGATTTCATCTTCACGAAGAAATGCCGGAGAGGTACAATCCCATGCAGTATATCCTCTTGCTTCGAATGTTGCACGAAGTCCGCCGGATGGGAAAGAAGAGGCATCCGGTTCCCCTTTTACCAATTCTTTACCGTTAAATTCCAGAACAGCATGAGATTCTGAATCTGCACCAAGGAAAGAATCCTGTTTTTCTGCGGTCACGCCGGTCATTGGCTGGAACCAGTGAGTATAATGGGTAGCGCCATTTGCAAGAGCCCATTCTTTCATACCGTGTGCCACAACATTTGCGACTTCCGGTGTAAGCTCTTCGCCACTTTCAATTGTTTTTTTCAAAGACTGGTACGTTTTCTTTGGAAGGTATTCCTGCATGACTTCGTCATTAAATACCTTAGTTCCAAATACATCTGAAATTACATTTGTTTCCATAGTTTCCTCCATTCCGGCATGTGCTGCCATAAAAATTTTCATATTCAAATGTGCCTGCAATCCTTTATCCATTATACACAAAAATTTCGTTTGTGCAATAAATAAAAAAAGGGCATCCTCAAAAAATGAGAACGCCCTTGTTCTGCTTTAGCACAAAATCATCATATCATGTTTCGAAAAAAAAGTAAAGAGTTTTTTT
>ENA-OPFT01001756-OPFT01001756.1-human-gut-metagenome-genome-assembly--contig:-NODE-1756-length-10206-cov-2.051719_pt1 | contig 10206 bp, 9 predicted proteins | sample MGYA00241714_ERZ501560 | MGnify/ENA primary metagenome ERZ501560 (study PRJEB25962, sample SAMEA2042392) | human gut metagenome | biome: human gut; feature: human-associated habitat; material: faeces...
CCTCTGTAACCCTTAGCCAGCTTTAATACTCTGTTATGTTTTTTCTTAGCGTTTAAACCGCCTTTGATTCTTGCCATGTCTTGTTTTCCTCCTTAGATAATCCATGTCTTTACACGTACAGCGGAGTGCTCCGCCTCAGACTGTCGCAGCCGTCAGACTTTCGGCCACAGTCTCCTGTTTCCTGATTTCTGCCTGCTGCTTACAGATACGGCAGGATCTTCTTCATGTTCTGAGCATTCGTAGCGTCTGTGATTGTAGACTGTCTCAGATTTCTCTTTCTCTTTGTGGTCTTCTTTGTTAAGATATGACTCTTGTAAGCTTTGCTTCTCTTTAACTTACCGCTAGCTGTAACCTTGAAACGCTTAGCTGCTGCTTTTTTTGTCTTTAATTTAGCCATTGTAGTGTATTCCTCCTTAGATTTAAATCTTATCTTAAATTAACGCTTTTGGGTTAAAAACATTATCATACTTCTTCCTTCAAACTTAGCCGGCTTATCAACCACTGCTATGTCTGAAAGCTGTTCAGCAAACTCATCAAGGATTCCCTTGGTCTGCTCAACGTGGGCAAGCTCTCTTCCTCTGAACCTCAAGGTAACCTTTACCTTATCGCCATGAGATATGAACTTTCTTGCCATATTAATCTTGGTGTTCAAATCATTAGTATCGATATTTGGAGAAAATCTTACTTCCTTGATCTCCATGGTCTTCTGCTTCTTCTTGGCCTCTTTCTCTTTTCTGGCCATCTCATAGCGGTACTTACCGTAATCAACAATCTTGCATACATGCGGCTTTGCCTGCGGTGCAATCTTAACTAAATCCAGCTCTGCTTCTTTTGCGATCTTGAGAGCTTCCTTTGAAGACATGATGCCAACAACCTGGCCATCCTCACCAATCAATCGCACTTCGCGATCCCTTATCTGTTCGTTAATCATTAATTCGCTAATGACCTTGTACCTCCATTAAAAAAAGTGGACAGCGCAAACCATCCACTTTATACTTAGCTATTTTAATAAAATCATGCTTCATATAAACCCGAGTCACCAGATGTGCTAAGGTGAGAGTGGATACTCTGCTTTGTTGTATCTGTGTTACTTACACACAGCTTCTATACTTTACCATCTATATTATATGTTGTCAAGTATATTTGTATGTTATTCATTAAATATTTTTCATGAAGCCTTCAGACACTTTTATACTGATCTTCCGTCTTCTATAATATATATGTTATATATCTTCCTCCGGTTCTTCTGCCTCAACAGGAATGAACACTCTCTTATCTTCTACTTCATCCTCTTCCTTCTGGCTTTTTCTTGCCTCTTCAACGAAGTACATCTGGGAATCAAGTCTTACCTTGCCACGGAGATCCTGCTTCTCATAGCTTCCGTCAGGCTGCATTATATGAGCCTTTAAGGTATCTGCCAGCTGTATCTTCAGAATATTTTTGATCTTATCCTTAAGCTCCGGATCCTCCACAGGGAAGGTTATCTCCACACGCTTGTCAAGGTTTCTAGGCATCCAGTCGGCACTTCCCATGTATATATCCTCAAATCCGTCATTGTAGAAATAGAATATTCTTGAATGCTCAAGATAATTTCCAACTATGGATCTCACCGATATATTCTCGCTGAGACCCGGAACCCCTGCTCTGATACAGCATATGCCTCTCACTATAAGATCTATCTTAACTCCTGCTGCCGAAGCATCATAAAGAGCATGCATAATCTTAGGATCACACAAAGAGTTCATCTTTGCTATGATACGTCCCTTCTTTCCCTGACGTGCATTCTCTGCCTCTCTGTTTATGAGCATGAGGAACTTATCCTTAAGCCATATAGGTGCCACTGCCAGCTTGTTCCATTTCTTAGGCTCTGAGTACCCTGACAGCATGTTAAATACTGCTGTGGCATCCTCCCCGATAGGATCACTGCAGGTAAGAAGTCCCATATCTGTGTAGAGCTTTGCTGTAGCGTCATTGTAGTTACCTGTTCCAAGGTGGACATATCTCTTGATACCATCCTCTTCGCGTCTTACCACCAGTGCTATCTTTGAGTGGGTCTTAAGTCCCACAAGACCATATATTACATGGCAGCCTGCCTTCTCAAGCTTCTTGGCCCATGCAATATTATTTTCCTCGTCAAACCTTGCCTTAAGCTCCACAAGTACCGTAACCTGCTTGCCGTTCTCCGCTGCCTGGGCAAGGGCGGCAATAATAGGTGAATTACCACTTACTCTGTACAGAGTCTGTTTGATGGCAAGTACATCAGGATCATTTGCAGCCTGTCTGATAAACTCAATAACAGGAGTAAACTCATAATATGGATGAAACAGAAGTATATCATGCTTCTTGATCCTGTCAAATATCCTGCTGTAATCTCCCATCCCCGGCACAGGCTGTGGTGGATACTTAGGATACTTCAGATGGTCGAAGCCTTCAAGACCATTTACCTTCATAAGGAAGGTAAGGTCAAGGGGTCCATTTATCTTGTAAACTACATCATCTGCCACGTTCAGATGTTTCTTAAGCTCCTTTAAAAGCTTCTTGTCCATGTTATCCTCCACCTCAAGTCGGATAACCTCGCCCCACTGTCTCTGCTTAAGCTGCTTCTCTATCTCCTTAAGAAGATCTGCTGTCTCCTCTTCATCAATGGAGAAATCAGCATTTCTCATGATCCTGTATGGATGGGCACAGACTATGTCATAGTTCAGGAAGAGCTTATCAAGGTTCTTCTCTATAACCTCTTCGAGAAGGATTATCTCCTTTACGTTCTTATCTGCTGATGGTAATGAGATTATTCTTGGAAGAACTGATGGCACCTGTACGGTTGCTATATCTGTAACATCCTTCTTCTTGTCATATATAAGGGCACCGATATTAAGAGATTTATTCTTAATAAGAGGGAACGGTCTTGACGAATCCACCGCCATAGGAGTAAGTACCGGGTAAATATCCTTTTCAAATATCTTATCCACATACTTTGACTGCTCCGGCGTAAGATCCTCATAGTGGCCCACTATCTTAAGCCCATTTGTCTCAAGAAGAGGAAGCAGTGACCTGTTGTAGGTATGGTACTGGTTCTTCATGAACTCCTTGGTGCCCTCCTTCAGCTTATCAAGCTGCTCCTTAGGTGTCATCCCCGCAATATCCTTCTTGGTATAATCTGCATGTACCATATCTGTAAGGGACGCTATTCTTACCATGAAGAACTCATCAAGGTTGGATGCTGTGATACTGAGGAATTTTATTCTTTCAAATATCGGTATAGTCTTATCCTTTGCCTCACCTAAGCATCTCTTGTCAAATTCCAGCCAGCTAAGCTCTCTGTTGTAAAATAATGTTTTTTCCTCTGCCATCCTTTATAACCCCCTTCTCTGCTTCAGTACAGGCTTTATTCCGTATACCTTCTTGAATAATGCTGTCTTTTCTTTAAATGTTCCGATCTCAAGTGTTATATCTTCAAATGTATCAGCCACTATGGTAAGCGTATCATTCTTTATTGTAACTCTCACGCTGTCAATCTTCTGTTTGTGGCTCTTGTCAAGAACGTCTGCCAGTCTTAATATGGCAGCAAGCTTGGCAACCTTCATATAATCTGCAGTTTTTATAGTGCCGCTTGCCTTGGCTGCAGAGGGAAGATAATAAACATTGTATCGTACGATATTCGCAATTTCTTCTCTCTCCTTGTGAGACAAGCCAAGTATCTCTGTAGCCATTATTATGTAATATGAAATAAGTGTACTCTCATTCATGTTGATATACTTACCACAGCAATGCAAAATTGCCGCAATCTGCAGTTGCAGCCGTTCTCTCTTGTCCAGCCCATGGGTTCCCTTAAAACTGTCAAATATGGCAAGAGCGTTACTGCATACATTCTCAATATGGGCCGTATTGCACTTATACCTCTTGGCAAGGCTGTACGCCGACTGGATTATGTCATTGTCGAAGTCCTTTGTTATATATGTATAGCCCTCCTTGTCCATGTAATGGGCAACAATACCATCACAAAAGGTAACATTCGGTGTAAGTATCTCCTCGGCCTTTGATTTGTCTAAGAATGACTGATATATGATAGCCATAGGGAGCATAAGGGTTGCCTGCTCATACGGTATTCCGTAGTTCTCAGAAAGTGCCTCCGGATTCATATCAAACACTCTCTTATACAAAGTTCCGAACTGCTCTCTTGAAATACTGTTCTCAATATTAAGCTCCGGTCCCACCTTCTTTAAATTATTGATCCCATCGCCAATGGCGATTATACGCTTTATCTCTTTTTCATTTAAGAACATGTTCCTGAATTCCAGAATGAAGTTTGACACATACTCTTCCATTATGTTCTCAAGCTCCACTGTATCTGCGCCGAACTTCTGGAGATAATCTCTTATTCGCACGGCACCTATCGGAAGGTTCTGGGTATTTACCAGATTCTGCTTGTCAAATATTGATATCTGCAGACTTCCTGCGCCAATATCAAGAAGTGCCGCATTCTTGCTGGCAAGCTGCTCCTCACTTCCCTTTTTGGCTGCGTATGCCTTGTAGTTCATGAACCTCTGCTCTGAGTTGCTGAGGATTTCAACCTTCATGCCGGTTCTCATCATGATCCGTTCAATAACGAACTCAGCATTCTCTGCCTCTCTTACCGCAGAGGTGGCATATGCCCTGTATTCCGCAACCCTGTATTCCTTCATTTTCTTCTTGAATTTGTTTAAGATATCACACAGCTTATCTAAGGACGACTCCTCTATACGTCCGTTCCTGTATGTATCGCTTCCCAGCTCTATTACGCCGCTTACGCTGTCTATCTCCCTGGCAGCCTTCTTTGACGCAATCTCATAGATCTTCATATTGATCTGGTTTGATCCCACGTCTATTGCTGCAAATGTTTTGTATGCCATAATGTACTACCCCCTGACATTATTTTTTCTGCATATAATTTATCTTTAATTCTCTTCTTTATATTTAATAAGTTCCTATCAGCCTGAAATCCAACGAGTCTCTGTATATTCCTGACAATGCAGATATGGTTCTCGGATCGTCCATATTCCCCTCCATGGTCACAAAGAATTTATACTCCCAGGTCTTTCCCTTTAAGGGTCTAGACTCAATGTTTGTAAGGTTGATCCCATTCAGATTTATGTTGCTGAGTATGTTATAAAGTGTACCACTTTCATGGGGCAAGGAAAAGGAAATAATAACATTTTTCCCTGATTTTACATACATTTTACCCCTTGCTAAGATTATGAACCTTGTGGTGTTATTATTATTGTTTACAATGCCCTTTTTTAATATATCAAGGCCGTAGATCCTTCCTGCCAGCTCACTGGCTATGGCTGCATGAGTCCTGTCCTGTTCGTTTATGACCTTCTGTGCCGCCACCGCAGTATTTGCCACGTTGATACGCTCCCAGTCCGTAGTATCAAGAAAATCCTTACACTGCATAAGTCCCTGTGGATGGGAATATACCTGCTTTATATCGGAAAGCCTTGCCCCCGGAACTCCAAGCAGGGCATGAGCAACATGTACCTGGTCTTCTCCCACCACAGTAAGATTGCTCTTTCCCACCATATCATATATTCCGTTTACGAAGCCGGCGGAGGAATTCTCTATCGGAAGGACACCATAATCCGCCTTTCCACTGTTTATAACATCTATTACATCCTCAAATGCTTCTACATTTATATTTTTTATATCGTCACCAAAGAACTTGAACATTGCCTGATGGCTGTATGCTCCGGGAACTCCCTGATACGCCACCACCGTGTCTTCATTTATGTCCAGACTGTCCACGCCCTTAAAGTCCGCTCTCCAGGGAAGCTTCTCCTCATCCTCTGCAAATACATTGCCGCCGGAGACTGCTATCTCAGACATGATTTTTTTTCTGACCTCTGACAATTCTGCTATTTCTTTTTCTACATTTCTCAAGTCTTCTATTGTGTACATTTATTTCTCCAATTATTTTCTATGTTTCAGTTCATCAAATAGCTCTGAAACAGTAAGCCCCTTAAGAGGATGTCTCTTGTAGGCTGCTATATTCTTTAAAGGCTCCAGTACAAACTCTCTCTTGTGCATTTCCACATGAGGAATATGAAGATCATCCGAATCGTAAACAATGTCATCATACAAAAGTATGTCTATATCCAGAGTTCTCGGTCCCCAGTGAATACGTCTCTCTCTTCCTGCTCCCGCCTCAATGGCGTTCACAAGCTTTAAAAGCTCCTCCGGTGTCCTTAAAGTCTCCACCTCAAGACAGCCGTTAAGGAAATCATCCTGCTTAACACCGCCGTAAGGCTCTGTTACAATAAAGTCTGACACTTTGGTGACCTTGGTGTAATCGTCATTGTTAAGCTCATCTATGGCGTAATCAAGATAGGATTCCTTATCTCCCATATTGGACCCGATACCCAGATATGCCACATGCCTTTTTCTGGTTATCTCCACAGATACCGTATCCACCGGCATATGCACCGGTGCCCATGGCTTCTGTATCTCCAGGTCCACCTCCTGCACATCCTGGTATTTCAAAAGTATACTTGACGCCACATTCTCGGCAACCGCCTCGATCAGGTTATGGTTGCAATCCTTCATGATCTCGCTTATGAGCTTACACACTGCCCCATAGTCCACGGACTTGTTCAGGTCATCTGTAAGGCCTGCGTTTCTGGTTGACATAACTAAATCTACATTTACTATGAACTTCTGTCCCAATATCTTCTCTTCTTCAAACACACCGTGATTTGCAAATATCTCAAGACCTCTTATCTTTATCTTATCCATGCAGATTCTCCCATCTATATACTACAATATTACGTTTCCGCCACATACCTTATGCTGTAAGTATCGCCTGTGCCATCTTAAGGGCACGGTAATTCGCCTTGACATCATGAACCCGGAAGAACTGACAGCCCTTCATAAGTCCTATAACAGAGGTGGTAATGGTGCCCTCCTCCCTTTCATTTACAGGAAGATCAAGGGTAAGTCCTATCATGGATTTTCTCGAGGTTCCAAGAAGTATCGGAAGTCCCCACTTCTTAAGAAGCTCCAGATTGTTCATCATGATAAGGTTCTGCTCCAATGTCTTGCCAAAGCCTATGCCGGGATCTACCATTATCTTATTCTCATCTATTCCTGCCTTGTATGCCATCTGCACCGACTCGTCAAGATCTTTGATGGCGCCCTCAAGGTAGTTTACATAATTTGTGTTGTCCCTGTTGTGCATAAGGCAGCATGCCTTGTCATGTCTGGCGATTATATCTGCCATATCCTTGTCCCACTTCAGCCCCCATATATCATTTATCAGGTCTGCACCTGCAAGTATTCCTGCTTCCGCAACCTTTCCCTTGTAGGTATCCAGAGAAACGGGAACGTCAAATTCCTTCTTTATCATTTCTATAACAGGGCACACCCTGTCGATCTCGCACTGATCCGAAATCTTCTCATGTCCCGGTCTTGTGGATTCACCGCCCACATCGATTATGTCAGCCCCATCCTTTATCATCTGCTCTGTGGCTGCTCTTGCGGTATCCATTGTGTTATGTAAACCTCCATCCGAAAATGAATCCGGTGTCACATTCAAAATTCCCATTATGTATGGTCTGTCCTCATTAAAATCGTACTTTCCTATTATCATGGTATCCCCCTTATTGTGTAAAACATCAGCCCCTTTAAAATTTGCCTATTGGGCATTGCCTGCTCCGGCAAAGGGCTTAATATTCTATGTTCATATTTTTTTCTTCCGGCTTCCAGTAGCAGGTATCTATAGCCTTACAGTTATAGCAGTCTCTTGAAAGCTTATCGGCTCTGTAGATATACAGAGAAAGTCCTTTTTTCTTTTTGTCGCTAGAATTATGTAAACTTATAGCCTTTATGATTTCATTTTCTTCGCACTCATCAAATCCAGCCTCTCTAATTATGTCAACTGCATACCGGCAGCTCAGTTTATGATGATCGATTCCCTCGTCATCTACATCTGCCCTTCCGATATCATGAAGCAGTGCTGCTGCATATATCAATTCTTTGGTCACATCTGCCTTATCTTCAAGCGAGAAGATATATGCCAGTCTTGCCACGTCCAGAAGGTGATCCAGTCCATGTCTGCAATATATACGATCTGTTTCCTTTTCTTCTATCACCCGGATATAATTTTTGAATTTTTCATTATTGAATATTCTTTCTATTCTTTCCATGTAAATGTCCTGTCTGGTTTATTTGCCTGCATGATTTATCTGTCGATGCTTAGCTCTCCAATAAACGAAAGCGATCCGAAAGCAAGTACAACTGTTTCCTCTCTGCTCTGAATACCTGTTTCACCATCTACGAAATCTGTCCTTGACAGATCCACAGCTTTTTTCACTGCCTCCGTGGCAGTTTCAGCAGTATACACATTCTGAAAATGCTTCTCTGCTGCCTGTGCAAGTGCTTCCTTGGGAAGTGCCCGTTTCTCATTAGGAGGTGTCACAGCTATAAGTGTATCACTGTATGGTGCCATTATATCAAGCATCTTCTCATATTCCTTATCCTTGAACACTCCGCATACGTAGATCAGCCTTTTATCTTTGAAATACTCTCTTACATTCTGCGCCAGGCTCTGCCAGCCGCCTACGTTATGAGCTCCGTCTATATATATATCAGGATCACTTCCTACCTGTTCAAATCTCCCCTTCCACCGGGCAGCGGCAAGACCCTTCTTTATCTGCTCATCCGTTATGCTGCAGCCACTGTATCTGTTCAGACATCTTGCCACCTCTATGGCCACTACGCTGTTGTATACCTGATAGAGTCCATTTAAGGCTATTTTGTAACACTTGTCGTCATATATATATTCTGTATAATCCTTTTCTATTGCTGTTATCCTGATCCTGCTGAAATCACACATATCTGCCGGAGCTGCAAGTCTTTCGCACTCCTCCAGATATGCCGGTCTGAGGGTCTCCTGAAGCTGATATGCCACGCATGGTACTCCCGGTCTCATGATACCCATCTTCTCACGAAGTATCCCCGAAAGATCATTTCCCAGAAATTTCATGTGATCCATGCATATGCTGGCAAGGACGGTACATAATGGCTTTTTTACTACATTTGTGGCATCAAGCCTTCCCCCCATCCCTGTCTCCAGGAGAAGAAAATCCACTTTTTTCTTCTTAAAATATAGAAATGCCATAGCTGTTTCAAGTTCAAAGGCTGTAGGATAATTCAATCCGTCAGCCTCCATACCGGATGCAGCTCCCCCGACAGCTTCCATTATCTCTGCAAATTCCTCTTCCGTCATGTACCGGGAATTTATCTGAAAGCGTTCGAGATATGTAAATATAGTTGGCGAAATGTATCTTCCTACTCTGTAGCCTGCCGCCCTTAATATATATTCGAGAAATGCAAATATAGAACCCTTTCCATTGGTGCCGGCTATATGAATAACATTTACAGAGTCCTGGGGATCTCCCAGTCTGGAAAGCAGTTCTTTTATAGTAGACAGCCCCGGAACAATCCCTGCTCCTTCCGCCTTTTTTATGTATTTATATGCGTCTTCATATGTCATATCTATCATCCTCTTCCTCTTGAACTCCAGCCATGTAAAATTAAAATGACCGGAGCTGCATATCCAGTTGACACACCACGTCACATTTAACTTATATAATACAATATTTTAAATATTATCTCAACGATAACAGCAGCAAAAAGTCACAGTGTATACCAGAACCTGTTCCACTTTTACAGTAGTGGTTCTGTATACGTCCAAATACTGAAACCTCCTCGTCCATCTTCAGTGGAAGTGTGTTGTTCTCATACAACATACCGCATTTTTGCTGTTTGTAATATTTTTAATTTGGCATTATGCCATATTTTATTTTGACAATATTCATTTTAAAGTAGCATATCCGGCATGAACTATCAATGGTTTTATTATATTTCATAATAACCCAATTCAAAGTGCGCATCTAACTCTGCGGAACGAATATTTTCTTAATTTACATGACATAATAATCTCATAATATTCATTTGGAGGAAATTATCATGAAAAAGAAAATAATTTTATTACTGATGTGCTGCATGATGTGTATTGCAATTACAGCCTGCTCCGGTTCCGATAATCCTGTTGATGATGCAGGTAATGCTGTGGAAGATGCTGCTGATGGAGCCGGTGATGCTGTTAAAGACGTGACTGATGGAGTCGGTGATGCTGTTAAAGATGTGACTGATGGAGCCGGTGATGCTGTT
>ENA-OPFT01001757-OPFT01001757.1-human-gut-metagenome-genome-assembly--contig:-NODE-1757-length-10198-cov-5.604949_pt1 | contig 10198 bp, 9 predicted proteins | sample MGYA00241714_ERZ501560 | MGnify/ENA primary metagenome ERZ501560 (study PRJEB25962, sample SAMEA2042392) | human gut metagenome | biome: human gut; feature: human-associated habitat; material: faeces...
CGGCAGGATATGGAGCAGGGGATTATAATTCTAGTGGAAAAAATGGAGGAAGATTGATGCAAAATGGATGTAGATATCTTGTTGATAAAAAGAAATATAGTTTTTATCAATGCTTGCATTATTACTATGATTATAGTATAGATGGATCAACAGGCGGTCCGTTACGTTTTTTTGATAATAATAAGATTGATTTGGGGAAATAAAATATGAAAAGATACAATGTTGTTTTAATTTTATGTATATTATTATTTTTTTGTAGTTGTGGGGAAAAAAATGAGGATATACAAGGAAACAATGGTACATTATCTATTTTTATAGAAGATTATGAATTGCAGATACCGTGTGACTGGATGATCAAGAGTGTGTATTCTTATCAGAAAGCGGATCAGCCAGTATTACAGGTCGATGTACTGGATTTTGATGAAGAACAGCTCAAACAGGAATATGGATACCAGTCCAAAGAAGAATGTCTGGTGCATTTTATGCCAAACGGTGTATATGAGCAGGAGCGGAAAGAAGCAGAGGCAGCAGATCACTTAAAAGGATGGCAGTTAAAATGCACGGCAGACCGTTATTCCGAAGAAGAAGGTGCGTTCGTTGTTTCCGATGAACCGGTGTATCTGGACTTTTTGGTTGACGATGAAAAGGAGAAACTTTATCTTTTTTATTTTATGAACGATATGGCAGAAGAGAGCGAAATCACTTCCTTTTTACAGAATATGAAAGAAAATGGAGCACAGGAATCAGAGGATGGAATGTATCGCTGGATGATTGAAGATTAAGATATGGAAATAACCGAAAAACGCTGTGTCTGCGTCATTTATAAATGAAGGCAGATGCAGCGTTTTTCGTGTATGAAAATGGATGTATATTTTATCGTCCGGGATAAAAATCTAGTTCTCTACCGGCATCGTCCAGCTCTGCGACTCACGGCGGTATTTTTCCAATGATTCCTCATAGCTTGAAACCAGCATGGTATCCGAAGGGATATTCGATTTTGCCTCGGCAAGAAGCAGTTCATAACATTCGACCAATCCATACAGAGGGAGGTCGCCGCTGGTGTGGACATCTAAGATGCTCTCCGTTTCGTAGGCGGCATTGTAAAACCAGATAACAGCCTCATTTAAATCCTTCTGTGCGAGGAAATAGGTGCCAAGTTCATAGCAGATCTCGGAACATGGAGTGGTCAGCATATCCTTCATCGTCAGCTTGAAAAATTCATTTTTGTTGTCCTCTAAGCGGTACACATGTGCGAGTACGCAGGAGGCTTCTTTCATGGCATCGTCGGAGAGGTCATGTTCTAAGATATACTGAAAGATCGGTTTTGCATCCTGAAAGTCTTTTGTGTCACCGGTCTTTAGCAGCTCTTTTGCATACATGGTGCGGATCTTTGGAGAGAGCTCGTGACCGCTCTGGAAGTTTTTGATAAAAATAGAAAAATCACGTTTGCTGTGAAAATTCTGCGGTTTATGTAAAATCTCAACGTCACTGTCAAAAATCACGGGAGTCAGGCGGACTGTCTCGTGCACCGGATCAACCCAGGTAAAGGTGCGCAGACGCTTGAACAGTTTCGGACGGTATTCTTTTTTTGCATTTAAAACAGTGTCGAAATCGGCATCGGTCACATATTTCATCTGAACGATCTCAATTTCCGGCAGCAGTGCATTTTTGAGCCGCAGAAAACGCTCGTGGTTAAAATCGTCTAAAACCTCGTCTGCATCGGCAGCATAGATGTAATCCATGTTTGCTTTTGAAAAAGAAAAATTTCTTGCTGCGGAAAAATCGCTTGTCCATTTAAAATCATAGATCTGGCTGGTGTATTTTGCAGCAATCTCCTTTGTGTGGTCCGTAGAACCGGTATCCACGATGATGATCTCGTCCATCAGATCTGCAATCGAGTCGAGACATCGCGCGAGAACCGCCTCCTCATTTTTTACGATCATACATAAACTTATCGTAGCCATGGAAAATCCCCCTGTTGTGTATATTTTTGAGACTGGATTTGTCAATATATTTCTGTATTTATTATATCGGACATGACAGGCAGTTACAAGAAACAGTTTTTGCTCAAAAAATATTTTATAGGCAGCGTAGAATGTGCTACAATGGGTAAATGCAAAAATCAGGAAATAAAGAATGCGGTCAGCGTGACATGTCTTGTGGCATTAGTGCTGGTCTGTGTGGGGATTTATATTGTAAATTGTGGAAAAGAAAAAGTGTGAGAAAAAGATGCAGGCATGAAAGCTGTCTGGCATGGAATCGTGTGAATTATAGAAAAGAAAAGCGTGAGAAAGGTGGATGAAAAATGAGCGCAGTTGTGACATTAAAAAAGGGTGAGGGAAGAACGATCAAAGCAGGCGGTGCCTGGATTTTTGATAATGAGATCGATACGGTCATGGGAAGTTTTGAAAACGGAGAGATCGTGGTCGTGCATGATTTTGACGGCTATCCGATGGGCAAAGGATTTATCAATACCAATTCAAAAATCCGCATCCGTATGCTGACAAGACATGTGGACCAGGAGATCGACCGCACATTTTTACAGATGCGCGTGAAAAATGCCTGGGAATACCGCAAAACGACGGTCGATACATCATCCTGCCGTGTGATCTTCGGGGAAGCAGACTTTTTGCCGGGACTTGTCGTTGACAAATATGAGGATGTACTCGTGGTGGAATGTTTAGCACTTGGCATGGAGCAGTTTAAGGAGACGATCGTTTCTTTATTAAAGGAAGAACTTGCAAAAGACGGCATCAAAGTGCGCGGCGTCTACGAGAGAAGCGACGCTAATGAGCGCACTAAAGAAGGACTTCCAAAGGTAAAAGGATTTATCGGGGAAGAATTTGACACCAATGTTGAGATCAAGGAAAACGGAGTCCGTTATCTTGTCGATGTCGTAAACGGACAGAAAACCGGATTTTTCTTAGACCAGAAGTATAATCGTCTTGCAATGCAGCGGATCTGTAAAGGGAAAAAGGTGTTAGACTGCTTTACCCATATGGGAACATTCGCCTTAAACGCCGGAATTGCAGGGGCAGCGGATGTCACAGGTCTTGACATTTCCGAGTATGCCGTGCAGCAGGCAAACGAAAATGCGCGCAGAAACGGACTGGAGGATACCGTTCATTTCCGCTGTGCAAACGTGCTCGATGAACTGCCGAAACTGGCGCAGAGCGGCGAGCAGTATGATGTTGTCATCTTAGACCCGCCGGCATTTACCAAGTCGCGCCAGGCAACGAAAAACGCGATCAAAGGTTACCGTGAGATCAACATGAAAGGCTTAAAACTGGTAAAAGACGGCGGCTATTTTGCAACCTGTTCCTGCTCCCATTTCATGACACAGGAACTTTTGGCAAAGACAGTCAAAGAGGCGTCAAAGGCAGCACACAAGAGACTCCGCCAGGTGGAATTCAGAACACAGGCGCCGGATCATCCGATTCTCTGGGCAAATTCTGCGAATGTGCCGGAGAGTTATTATTTGAAGTTCTATATCTTTCAGGTTGTAGACGAACGCTAGGCGTTCGTCATGAGAAGTAAGGACTGGGAAGTGGTGGAAATGCTTGATTGATAAGTGATGGAAGGCATTTGACGTTGACAGAGAAAACCTCGTAAAGTATCGCAAAATATCACAAAACCGTGATTCATAGTGGTAAGAAAAGTGGTAAGTCTGAGTGGTAAGCACCTGAATAGAAAAGTGATAAAGAAATTGCCAGGGCAATGTACAACCCCGGAAGTCAGATTAAAATCTGACATTCGGATGCTGATGCATGATCCTGGCAATTTTGTGATTACTTAAAATCACAGGTTTGTTTGTGGTGCATGCTATTTGTTTTAAAGGTAGGAAACCAGCTCATCCATGCCAATGCGCATATCTTTATGACGCTCTGCGGATGCATCCAGTTCATCACTGTATCCAAGAGCTAAGATATTGACCGGTTCTAAGTTTTCCGGAAGGTTCAGTTCTTCTTTTAATATGTCCGGGTTAAAGTAGCAAATCCAGACACTGCCAAGACCAAGCTCGGTTGCCTCAAGCATCATATGGTCGGTCAGGATCGAGGCATCGATGTCGGTTGTGATCTTGCCGTCAAACGGACGCTTCCAGGCTTTTGTCTTATTGGCACAGACGACAATGGCAGCCGGTGCCTGATAAATATTTGCTGCCTTTCCGACTTTTTCCAGTCCTTCTTTGCTTTTTACGACTATAAGGCGTACTGGCTGCATGTTCGCGGCGGTTGGTGCTACGTGGGCAGCCTCTAAGATTTTATCCAGTTTTTCCTGTTCAATTTCTTTTCCTGTGTACTTTCGTACAGAATGTCTCTTTTTTGCAATCTCTAATAATTCCATGATAATCTCCATTCTTGAGCTGTTTTTTGTGCATCTTGAGTTTGTGTGTAAGCACGGATCTTGCGTGTGAAAAATCTTATTTTTCACGCTAATCCTCAATGCTTGAGCTGATTTTTGCACATAATTGAATTTCATGCAGTTTCGCTGGGATAATCCTGTTTATTTCGGATTCTATCTTGTGTTTCTGAACGTTCATGTCTATAATTATATGGAAATGCAGAATATAAGCAAGTATGCACTTTTTTGGTATATACTTCCGAAAAAGTAAGTAAGGAGAAACAGATCTATGAATAAGGAATTTAACTGTCCGGTGGAGGCGACGATCTCCCTGATCGGCGGCAAATACAAGTCGGTCATATTGTTTCATCTGATGGGAAAAACGCTCCGCTACAGTGAACTTCATAAAAAGATACCGAAAGCCACCGATAAAATGCTCGCACAGCAACTTCGGGAACTGGAAAAAGACGGACTTATCAAAAGAACCGTCTATCCGGTTGTCCCGCCCAAAACAGAGTACAACCTGACGGAGTTTGGAGAGAGCCTGTCACCGATCCTAAATGCCATGTGTAACTGGGGAGAGTCCTATCTGAACATTCCGAGTCAGTGTGTGGAAGAGTCGTGAGGCGGAAAGGTTTGAGGGACAAGTGAAAAGCAGGAATACTGTGTCTTGGTGCAGAGCGAGGAACAGAGCACGATGAGAGATTGAGGATTGTGCGCAGGATTTGTGCTTGTGCGTAAACATGAGGTGTCAATGAAAGTGATGTTTTTATTGAAAAGAATGGAGGATTGAAATGGCAGATAAAAATGCAATGAAAAATAAAAGTGCAATGAGGAACAAAGGTAAAGTTAAAAATAAAGACATAGCGAAAAATAAAGCTGCAGGCAAGAAAAAGTATGCAGTTGATAAAACAATGAAGCAGGAGGCAGAAAAACGAACCGCCGGAAAAATGGGAAAGAAAAAATATGCGGTTGATAAAACAGTGAAGCAGGAAGCAGAAAAGCGAACCATCGGAAAAATGGAAAAGAAGTATGCAGTGACTAAAGCATTTACAGAAAAAACGGATCATGGAAAATCGGTAAAAGAGAAAAAAGTATCAGGAAAAAACACGTCGGAAAAAATGATCACGAAGAAGCAGAATGCAGACATGTGCCAGTATGCAAAAAAATGCGGTGGCTGCGATTACCAGGGACTTTCCTACGAAAAACAGCTCAAAGAAAAGCAGGAATATGTTAGAAAAAATGTCGGAGAATTCTGCAAAGTACTGCCGATCATCGGGATGGAACATCCCTATCATTACCGCAACAAAGTGCATGCGGTATTTGACATTGCAAAAGGCGGATCTGTCATTTCAGGCGTATACAAGGCAGGGACACATGATGTTGTAAACATAGATTCCTGCCGGATCGAAGATGAGACGGCAGATGCGATCATCCACGATATCCGGGGACTTTTACGTTCCTTTAAAATCAAGACTTATGATGAGGATACCGGATATGGTCTGCTGCGTCATGTACTGGTGCGTCGCGGTTTTCACAGCGGAGAAGTGATGGTAGTATTAGTGCTCGGATCTCCGATCCTTCCGTCCAAGAATAATTTTGTCAAGGCACTGCGTAAACTTCACCCGGAGATCACAACGGTCGTTCTTAATGTCAATGACAAAAAGACCAGTATGGTTTTAGGAGAAAAAGAGACAGTTATTTACGGAAAAGGCTATATTGAGGACACACTCTGTGGCTGTACTTTCCGCATTTCCCCCAAATCATTTTATCAGGTGAATCCGGTACAGACTGAAATCCTTTATACGAAGGCGATCGAGTATGCCGGACTGACAGGAAAAGAGAGGATTGTGGATGCTTACTGTGGCATCGGAACGATCGGTCTTATCGCAGCGTCGAAGGCAAAAGAGGTCATCAGTGTGGAGTTAAACCGTGATGCAGTCAGGGATGCCGTAACCAACGCAAAACGCAATGACATCAAAAATGTCCAGTTTTACAATGCCGATGCAGGACAGTTTATGGTGGAGATGGCGGAATACCGTGCCGATCAGAGAAAAAATCAGGTGCCGGCTGCCACAAAATCGGGAAAAAAGGCAACACCGGATGGCAATGTGGATGTCGTATTTATGGACCCGCCAAGAGCAGGAAGTGACGAGGCGTTTTTATCTTCGGTCATCCGGCTTGCCCCGAAGCGCGTAGTGTATATTTCATGTAACCCGGAGACACTTGCAAGGGATTTAAAGTATCTGACAAAACATGGGTATCAGGCAAAGGAGTGCCAGCCGGTGGATCTTTTTCCGTGGACGAAACATGTTGAGACGGTTGTCTTGCTTTCCAAGGGTGAGGTCGACTCGAAAAAGATTCGGGTTGAGTTCTCTTTGGAAGATATGGATATGTCCGAATTTCAGGATGGGGCAACCTATCCGCAGATCAAGGAGTATGTGTTGGAGCATACCGGGTTAAAGGTGTCCAACCTCTATATCTCACAGATTAAACGAAAATGTGGGATTGGGGTTGGTAAGAACTATAATCTGCCGAAGTCCGAGGATTCCAGACAGCCCCAGTGTCCGCAGGAAAAAGAGAAAGCAATCCGAGAAGCATTCAAATATTTTGGGATGATCTAACATCCCGCAAAATGGAGGTTTCTTATGGATAGATTGATTTCTTGTGAGTTTAACATGGATACCGCTTGTGTGGAATTGAAATTTTTTGATGGCAGCAAGATTGCCATTGATACGATTGCGGTGGAAAACGAGGTTGCCGACAATATGTATCAGCGGTCAGAACTGGACTATCTGATCTACAATGATCCGATTGGATATGCTGATTTGATACTGAACGGTAATCCCGAAACCTATTTGAAAACTGTAACTGAATACAAACCGCTTGATAGCTAACCAACACTTTGCCCGTGGGAAAAATTCTGCGGGCAATTTTTTTGTATCTTTTCTGTGAACTCTATTGATTTTGGCTGTCTAATGTGGTAGACTATGTGCGAAGTCTAATGGTGTAGACAAGGAGGGCGTGAATATGGATTTTCCGAAGATTCACGAAAGTGAATATCGTTTTTGTTTGATTATGTGGGAGCATGAGCCGGTTACTGCTGTCGAGCTTGTAAAGCTGTGCCAGGATCAACTCGGATGGAAAAGGACTACGACTTATACCGTTATCAAGCGTCTTGGAGAGCGTGGTGTGCTGAAGAACGACAATGGCACTGTTACTTCTCTCGTTTCCAAAGATGAAGCCCAGGCGTGTGAGATCGATGAACTGGTTGAGAAAAAATTCGAGGGTTCTCTGCCTGCCTTTATCGCTGCTTTTACAAAGCATCAGGCTATGTCCGAAGATGAGCTTGATGAGGTACAGCGCATGATCGACCGCATCAGGAAAGGAGGTTCACAATGAACGAACTCTTTTTGAAAATTATCAACATGAGTATATCTGCAAGCTGGCTTATCCTGGCTGTGCTGATACTCAGGCTTGTTTTGAAGAAAGCTCCCAAGTGGGTCAATGTTCTGCTTTGGGGTATCGTGGCTGTCAGATTGATTTGCCCGCTCTCTTTTGAGAGCGCATTAAGCCTTATCCCAAGTTCAGAAACAATTCCGTTGGATATTGAAATGGCGGCCAAACCCACAATAGACAGCGGTGTTCCGGCGATCAATAGTGTGGTCAATCCTGTTCTATCCTCATTTGCCCCACCACAGCATGTATTGACGAGTGCAAACCCGCTTCAGATTTGGATTCCGATTTTGAATATTATCTGGTTGATTGGTGTCGGCGCCCTTCTCTTGTATACCGCAGTTAGTTATTGGCGCCTATGTCGTAAAGTGGATACCGCTGTTCGCTACAAGGGCAACATTTTCCAGAGTGAGAATGTAAGTTCTCCGTTTGTCCTGGGCATTATCAAACCGAGAATCTATCTCCCGTTCAACATGAATGGTCAGGATCTGGAGCACGTTGTTGCCCACGAACAGGCGCACATTCGCCGCAAAGACCATTGGTGGAAGCCTCTTGGTTTTCTCCTGCTGACGATTCATTGGTTCAATCCTCTCATGTGGTTGGCTTATGTTCTGCTGTGTCGTGACATTGAGCTTGCCTGCGATGAAAAAGTCATCAAGGAACTTGGCAATGAGCAGAGAGCCGATTATATGCAAGCACTTGTTGCCTGTAGTGTAAACCGCCGCATGATCGCCGCTTGTCCTCTTGCCTTTGGCGAGGTAGGTGTAAAGGAGCGCGTGAAGTCTGTGATGAATTATAAGAAGCCTGCGTTCTGGGTTATTATTATTGCAGTCATTATTTGCGTGGGCGTTGCGGCCTGCTTCCTGACGAATCCTAAACAAGACCGCTATACATTGCGAATTGTTGTTCCCGCAGGAAGTCAAGAGGAATTTGTATATACGGAGGAGGAAGTCAGCACAGTCAGAAATTCAATCAAAATATGGTCTGGTGATGGATTGGGTGATACAGAAGTTCTTTTGTTCCCCGTTAATAAAACAGCAGAAACCGGATACACAGCCACTTATCTTACGCATGGTATGTCTGTGGAATTTGATGCAGAAAATGATACGTGGTTTAAGATTGGTGTGAATATGCAGAACCCCACCAATGAGGACATTATTGTTTATGTTGAAGTAGAAAATGTAGAAGTGCGTATTGTGGACGAGATAAATTCCGTAATAGAGTGGTTTGATTACCTTGAAACCCCTGATGAAATGAAATGGGACGGTAGTCTTGAAATCAGCCTCACCGAGTTTCCAGATGTGACCTTCCGTTGGACTTACGGAGAGATGCTGGCTGTTAAGGGTAGTAAAAGCACTTCACTTTATACGGGGATGCCAATCTGGAACGCCTATTTCTGCGACCTCACTGGCGACGGTTTGCCTGAGTTGTGTTCTTCAATCAGTTGGGGCTCAGGCATGATTGACAACCGTGTCATTATCTATGACTATGCAAACGGAGTAAGCTATGAGCTGTCTGACAGAGGGTATTTTGATTTCACTCTCAGACAGGATCATCAAGATGGCCGCTTGTATGTAGATAAAACAAAATATCATACTGATGAACTGGTAGAAACCGGCCGACTGGTTTTCAAGAATCATTGCATTCAGATTGAAGGTTTTTCCAACGAAGCGCATCAGGTGTTCCAAGCTGAAATTCTGGAAATTCATAATGGCAATTATCTTGTGAAGCCTGTTGAAGGTAGCTGGGAATTGAGTAGTGCAGACCGAATTGAAGTGTCGATCAGAAATGTGCATCCATCACCGGAACCTGAAATCGGAGATGTGATCGAAATTGAATACGCTGGTGAAATCCTTGAAACCTATCCTGCACAAATTGCAGATGTTTATGGTATCAAGGTTATTGAGAAAAACAAAGGCTTTACCCATCTGGCAAACGATGATTAGAAAATCACAAATATCGAATAATTAGTTTCAAGCAGATAAACCGCTGCAATTCTCATTCCAAAGGGGGGATGAATGTTGTAGCGGTTTTTTCTTTTTATGGTTCAAATGCCAGCATTGTTTTCGTTGGCAGTTTCTCGTTTTCACAGTTCAGAAGATACGCTATCACCTTGTTCGCAAAGCGATTTGTTTTCATGGTATCCCAATCAGCAAGCCGGATGATCTCTGCTGTGCCGTTCTCAAAATCCAATGATATTTCGCCCCATTCGCCGTCGCAGTCTGCTTGGTATTCGTAGATTGCGGCGGCGATTTTCTTTTTGCGCTTAGTTTTGGATTTCTGTTTTAACCGGACAGCATGGATTGCATCCTCGGCAACCAGAAGTTCCGTCAGTTTGTCTACTGCTTTCCGATAGGCTCGTTCTGCACCGCTGGCTGTGCTGCCCTCAAACATAACCGCC
>ENA-OPFT01001768-OPFT01001768.1-human-gut-metagenome-genome-assembly--contig:-NODE-1768-length-10153-cov-2.002971_pt1 | contig 10153 bp, 9 predicted proteins | sample MGYA00241714_ERZ501560 | MGnify/ENA primary metagenome ERZ501560 (study PRJEB25962, sample SAMEA2042392) | human gut metagenome | biome: human gut; feature: human-associated habitat; material: faeces...
TTCGAGTCCTGTTCTGGGCACTTTACTCCTCAAAAAAGGAGAGTCATCCAATGCGGAAATAGCTCAGTTGGTAGAGCATAACCTTGCCAAGGTTAGGGTCGCGAGTTCGAGTCTCGTTTTCCGCTCTTTTCAGAAAAAATCCCGCAAGCATTGTTCGGTGCTTGCGGGATTTTTTTGTTGTATGGAAGTTGTTGTTACAGTTTCTGTAATGAGAATCCGAGCATCATTCCGTCGTAGCTGTTGGCCAGCGAGCCGATACTCTTCAGAGTGGAGTTGCTGCTTTTGCTGGAGAGGAAGGTTATCAGCTTCAGTAGCTTGTCCGATTCGAACAGCAGGTCCATAGTTGTGGAGGTAGCGTTGACCTTGGCATTCATACCTATCAGCTTGGCGAATTTCAAGTTGACCTTTTGGGTGGATGCATCGTAGGAGTAGCTTCCCTTCATGCTCTTTTGCCCTACTTTGGCACTGAATGTGCTGTCGGCGTTGAATGTGAATGACATTTGCCCGGCTTTGATGCCTACTTTGGCAAGCTGTTCGTCCAGTTTCTTTTCTGCGGCTGTGGCGGCAACGGCACCGCCGGCTTTCTGCAGCAGGTTGTCCGATTCGAATTCAATGGCAGAGCCGGTATACGACCAAGTGCCGGTCATATTCGCTGTTGACTTGCCGGTCACGGCATTTACCGCCTTCTCTATATTTTCTTTGTTGAACAAATCCTTGATGGATTGTGCGTGACTATTGCTGGTCAGCAGTAGTGCGGCAACAAACAGTTGCCAAAAAACTAATCTTTTCATTTTACTTATTTCTATTGTTTGCTATTCAGGCTTTTGTTGATACTTTCGATATAGTCCAGCAGTTCTTTCCGTCCCATGCGGTTTTCAGAAGAGGTGATGAAGTAGGGGGGCAGCTCTTCCCATTGTTCCTTCAACTGTTCCAGGTATTCGTTGATGTGGGTGTTCAGTCTGCCGCCTTTCAGTTTGTCGGCCTTTGTGAAGACGATGGCAAAGGGTACACCGTTCTCGCCCAGCCATTCCGTAAACTCGAGGTCGATGGCTTGGGGAGCCAGCCGGCTATCTATAAGAACAAACAGACAAGTCATCTGTTCGCGTTGCAGTATATAACTTTCTATAATACGTTTGATTTGTTCCTGCCCTTTCTGTCCCCGTTTGGCGTAGCCGTATCCCGGAAGGTCTACAATGTACCAGCTCTTGTTGATGAGGAAATGGTTGATGAGCATGGTCTTTCCCGGTGTGGCAGAGGTCATGGCAAGCCCTTTTCTCCCGGTCAGCATATTGATGAGACTGGATTTTCCTACGTTGGAGCGTCCGATGAAAGCATATTCGGGAAATGTACCGGCGGGGCATTTCCGCACGTCTGTGTTACTGATGACGAATTCAGCGTTTGTAATATCCATTTTGTTGCCTTTTTGGGGTTTTACGTGTGGCAAAGGTAGCACTAATTTCATAAGTTTGCACTATCTTTGCCCAGAAAGCGAAGATAGGCTGCACCTCAGCATAAAAAATGAACGAGTTCATTTTATTCTGCATTCGGTTTGCACTATCTTTGCCCCCAATAGGAGAATTTTAAGTATGAATGGACAGTTTCCCTCTACATTATTGGAGAAGGCGGTAAATGAGTTTGCCAAGTTGCCCGGAGTGGGACGCAAGACGGCTATGAGGCTGGTTCTTCACCTGCTCCGCCAGGATACGGCAGTGGTGGAAGCGTTCGGCAATGCCATCGTGACGCTGAAGCATGAAGTGAAATATTGCAAGGTATGCCATAATATATCAGATACGGAGACGTGCCGCATCTGTTCCAGTCCGCAGCGGGACGCCTCTGTGGTTTGTGTGGTAGAGAACATCCGCGATGTGATGGCTGTGGAAGCCACACAACAGTTCCGTGGTTTGTATCACGTGCTGGGAGGCGTCATCTCGCCGATGGATGGCATTGGCCCCGGAGACTTGCAGATAGAAAGCCTTGTGCAGCGGGTAGCCGCCGGCGGCATCAATGAAGTGATTCTTGCGCTGAGCACGACGATGGAGGGAGATACCACCAACTTTTATATCTACCGCAAGCTGGAAAAACTGGACGTGAAGCTCTCCGTCATAGCCCGTGGCATTTCCATCGGCGACGAATTGGAGTATACGGATGAAGTGACTCTGGGACGCAGTATTGTGAACCGCACTCCATTTTCCGGAACTGCCTGATTGTTTGGGGCCATTATCAATTATTCATTATCCACTATCAATTTACTAAATGGAAGAACAAATAAAGAAGACCGCAGCGCGTGTCCGAACAACTTTTGCCTATTTCTGGATGCTTCCCATCCTGCTCGTTCTACTAGGAGAAACCGGAGGCGGATGGGTAGGTAGGTATGCCGGAGATGTACGTGCCACCTATATGGCTGAGACGGTAACCATTCTGCTGGCTGCCTCTTGCGTGCCCATAGCCCTGAAACTCTTTTCATGGGTATTAATCCGGAAAATAGATGTAGTGACGCTTCCCGAAGCCCTCCGCCTCTATGCGCTGTGGAGTGGCGTGCGGCTGGCATTGCTTGCCATACCGGTGCTTGTAGGCTTTTTCACCTATTATATAATGTTGAGCAGTACGGGTGCACTGTGTGCACTGATAGGACTGACGGCTTCTTTGTTCTGCCTGCCGGGTGAGGGACGCCTGCGTAAAGAATTGCATATCAATAAAGAAGAAATGTAACCGACTGGAAAATATGAATAAATCCTATTTCTGCAGTGAAAGGGTGCGTCTCCGTGCTATGGAGCCGGAAGACCTGGAGGTGATGTATGCTATGGAGAATGATTCCCAGACTTGGGATGTGACGAACTTCACCGTACCCTATTCCAAATTTGTCTTGAAACAATATATTGAGAATTCCGAATGCGATATGTTTGCCGACCGCCAGCTGCGTATGATGATTATACGTGTAGAGGATGATGCGGTGATAGGCACCATCGATATTACAGAGTTTTCTCCCATGCATGCCCGGGGAGAGGTGGGCATTGCCATACGGAAGGAGTATCAAGGTAATGGTTATGCCAAGGAAGCGCTGCGTTTGCTGTGCGATTATGTCTTCAGTTTCTTGTATCTGAAACAGTTGATAGTCCATATCTCGGTGGATAATGAGGCAAGTATCCACCTTTTTGAATCCTGCGGTTTTGTGCGTTGCGGGCTTTTGAAGGAGTGGTGGCGCGTAGGGGGATGCTATAAGGATGTCGTACTGTTGCAACTTCTCCGAGGCACTAATTGAGCGTTGGAATCTGAGGGAAACGCGACCATATTTCATATTTTGCTCCCAGCTTGCACAATGCCTTCTTCCAGAGTGTGCCGCTGGCCGCCTCGTCCATTAGCGAACTGATGTTTTCTTTGCCTACCAGCCAGGTGTTTTCTTCAATTTCCCGGCCCAGTTGTTCGTACTCCCAGCCGGAGTATCCCAAGAAGAATCTGATTCTGCCTTGAACGGGATTTCCCTGCATGATGTAGTTTTTAATGGCTTCAAAGTCACCGTTCAGGTAGAAGCCTTTGCCGATGGACAATGCTCCGGTAATGCCCTCGAGCGTGTGTAGATAGAACAACGTATCTGTGCTGAGCGGTCCTCCTTTATAGATAGGTATGTTTTCCGGGCAGTCGAAGTCTTTCAGCACATCATTCAAGAATAGGGGGAGCGGTTTGTTCAGAACCAGTCCCATTGTGCCGTCATGTGTATGGTCCACCAGTAGAATGACGGATCGCCCAAACATATGGTCACACAAAAAGGGTTCGGAAATCAAGACCTTTCCCCGGGCAGGAACCACATGGTTTGTTTCTATCTTGAATAGATCTATATTGCTATACATGCCCCTAATATACATAATATTCCACAATAAACCAAAGTTCTTCGCTGTTTTTCATTTTAAAAGTTTCTTTTCTCAGATTTTATGGCTTTTTTTATTCGGAGAAAATACTTAAGTTTGCAAGTAATTGGCAATTTAATACAATGAAATATACTACATTATATACGTTAATTTTAGGGCTGTTTTCTATAGGATGGACGGATTGCCCGGAGGAATTTATGGAGCGTATGCAGCGTCCGGGACATTCTGAAATACAGCTTTCTAAAATGACGATAAGTGGCCGTGTGCTGGATGAAAACGGGTTCCCGCTGGCCGGTGCCACTATTCAAGAGAAAGAAACTGCCAATGGCGCGATAGCGGATTCGGAAGGAAAATTCACTCTGGCGGTTGCCGATAATGCAGTGCTTCGTGTTTCGTTTATCGGCTACATTTCCCAGGATATTGAGGTGGAAGGACGTTCGACCTTTCATATCACGCTAAGAGAAGATATGATAGAGCTGGATAACGTTATTGTTACCGCTTTGGGTATCGAAAAAAAAGAAAATTCTCTTTCTTACGCCACGGATTTAATAAAAAACGAGGAGTTGACGCGAGTAAAAATGCCCAACTTAATTACTTCGTTGACCGGCAAGTCGGCAGGTGTGCGTGTCAACCAGGTTTCTTCCGGTCTGGGAGCCTCAGCCAAAGTCAGTATCCGTGGAATCCGTTCGGTGGCGAGTGACAACCAACCGCTGTATGTGATAGACGGTGTTCCCATTCTGAACTCCACTTCCGAGCAAGCATACTCTGCCATAGGCGGAACGGCCAATGCCGGCAACCGTGACGGAGGAGATGGCATTTCCAATCTGAATCCTGAGGATATAGAGAGTATCAGTATCCTGAAAGGAGCTCCCGCGGCAGCTTTGTATGGTAGCCAGGCTGCCAATGGGGTGATACTGATTACTACAAAGAAGGGGCAGTCGCACGGGCAGCGCAGTGTTTCTTTCTCGACGAGCCTGATGTTCGACAATGCTTTTGCACTACCCAAGATGCAGAACCGCTATGGAGTAAGTGACGGTGTGGACAGTTGGGGAGAACGGGCAAACCTTCCCGAATATGATAATCTGAGAGATTTCTTCTCTACTGGTGTCACCTCCATAACTTCCATCTCCTTGAGTCACGGCAATGAGAAGTTGCAGAACTATTTCTCCTATGCCAATACTACGGGGCATGGCATCATTGGGAAACATAACCTTTCGAAGCACAACCTCACCTTCAGAGAGACTTCCGTTCTGTTGAATTCCCGTCTGAAGTTAGATGGCAGTATGAACCTGATGCGCCAGGTGGTGAAGAACAAGCCTACCGTGGGTGGTTTCTACATGAATCCTTTGGTGGGGCTCTACCGTTTTCCACGGGGTGAGGATATTGCTTATTATAAGGAGAACTTCGAGGTTTATGATGAGGGTAGAAACTTGAACATACAGAATTGGCATACCTCCTACGAGGATTTTGAGCAGAATCCCTACTGGATTACCAATCGCATATTGAGCAAGGAGAACCGCATGCATGTCATAGTCTCCTTATCCGCCAATCTGAAGATAAACGATTGGTTAAGCCTGCAGGCCCGTGGCAATGTAGACTATATTAACGACAAGGTGCGCCAGCAGTTCTATGCCTCTACAGCTCCGGCGTTGGCGGGAGCCAATGGGCGTTATATCGAGATGGACTATCAGGAAACCCAATATTACGGAGACGCCATACTGATGATGAAAAAGCAGTGGGATGCATTCTCTCTCAACGCGGCGCTCGGTGTCAGTATCAATGACAAGACTGTGAACTCCACCCGCTATGACTCTAAAACAGCTTCGCTGAAATATGCCAATGTGTTCAATCTGGCCAATATCATCATGAATGGTTCTGCCGGGCTGGACCAGAAGATTGATGCGCGGCGCCAATTGCAGTCCTTGTTTGCGACGGCACAACTGGGCTACAACGAGTTTGTCTATCTTGATTTGTCGGCCCGTAATGACTGGTCTTCCACGCTGGCTTATACATCTCATGAGAAAAGCGGGTTCTTCTATCCCTCCGTGGGATTTTCGCTGATATTCAATAAGCTGATGACTTTACCCCAATGGGTGTCACTGGCAAAGATAAGGGGGGCATACAGCATGGTGGGCAATGATATTCCCATGTTCATCACAAATCCTTCCTCGCATATCACGGCGGGCGGAGATTTCCTGGCAAGTGATGCCGCGCCGTTCAAGGATATGGAACCGGAGATGACGCACTCCTTTGAGGCGGGTATAGAAGCGCGTTTTTTAAAGAACCGCATTGGTTTGAATGCCACTTTCTATAAGACGAATACCCGGAACCAGTTCTTCAAGCTTCCTACTCTGTCGGGCGATAAATATGCCTACCGTTATGTCAATGCGGGTGATATACAGAATGTGGGGTGGGAGATTTCATTGGATGCCGTTCCTTTGCTGACAAACCATTTCAAGTGGAAAACAGAGGTGAACTTCTCCACCAACCGCAACAAGATAATTTCACTGCACGAAGCGCTGAAGGAGTTTCTTTACGGTCCTACCAGCTTCTCGTCCAGTTATGCCATGAAATTGGTGAAAGGGGGCTCTATCGGTGACATCTACGGAAAAGCTTTTGTACGTGACGATGCGGGCAATATCGTTTACGGCACGGAAGGAGACAATACCGGCATGCCTTTGGTGGAAGGTGATGGCAATACGGTGAAAGTGGGCAATGCCAATCCAAAACTGATGCTGGGCTGGAATCATATGCTGTCTTACAAGAATTTTTCTTTCTATTTTCTGGTGGATTGTCGCTTTGGAGGCGATATTTTGTCCCAGACGCAGGCGGATATGGATATGTATGGCGTTTCTGAAGTCACGGCCCGGGCCAGAGACAAAGGTTATGTAATGCTTGAAGGTAACCGGATAGATAATGTGAAAGGATTTTATAAGAATGTTGTAGGCGGACGGGCCGGGGTGACGGAATATTATATGTATGATGCCACGAACATCAGGCTGCGTGAGCTGTCCGTGGGCTACCAACTGCCTGCTGCCTGGATGGAAAAGACCAAAGTCCTCAAGCGGGCACAACTGTCCTTTTCGGGACGCAACTTGTTCTTCTTCTACAAAAAGGCGCCTTTCGACCCTGACCTGGTACTCTCTACGGGCAACGATAACCAGGGAATTGAAGTCTACGGTATGCCTACCACGCGTAGTTGGGGATTTTCTTTGAAGTGTGAATTTTAAGAGGGGGAGGGAGACTTGATATGAAGAGGATTATAGTACTGATTGGCATGGTTTTCGTGTTTCTGGCTTGTACGGGAGACTTTAAGGAAATCAATACGGACAAGTCCGGCGTGACGGACGAGGACTTGCAGGCCGACTATAACGAACATGGCATCCGTCTTGGAATCATCCAGCAAGGCATCTATTTCAATTACGACTACGGAAAGGGGAAGAACTGGCCTTTTCAGTTGACCCAGAATTTGAATGCCGACATGTTCAGCGGTTACATGCACGATGCCAAGCCTCTGAATGGAGGTTCGCACAATTCGGACTACAACTTGCAGGATGGATGGAACAGCGCCATGTGGGGACATACCTATGAGTATGTTTTCCCGCAGATATATCAGTCGGAGAATGCCACACGTGATCGCATGCCTGCCTTTTTCGGCATTACCAAGATACTGAAGGTGGAAGTGATGCACCGTGTCACGGACTATTACGGCCCTATTGTGTATAGTCATTTTGCCGATCTCGAAGCCCGTTATATGCCCGACACGCAGAAAGAGGTCTATAATGCATTTTTCTGTGAACTTGATACGGCTGTAGCTGTACTTTCCGATTATATTGTCGAGCATCCGGGAGCTTCGGAGTTTGCGCGTTTCGATATGTTGTTGGACGGTGATTATGACTCTTGGATAAAGTTTGCCAATTCGTTGCGGATGCGGCTTGCCATGCGCATTGCGGTAGCCAGTCCGGAGAAGGCAAAAACGGAATTCCGTAAAGCGATGGATAATGAATACGGAGTCATTCGGGAGGCGGACGAGTCGGTGGCGGTTTCCACGGCGAGTGGATATACCAATCCGTTGGGCGAGATAAACCTTGTTTGGAATGAAGCTTATATGGGAGCGCCGATGGAGTCCATACTGAACGGATATGAAGATCCCCGTCGTGAAATCTATTTTGCCACTTGCCAGGATGAACAGTTTGCAGGCGAGTATCGCGGCATTCGTCAGGGTACATGCTTTGCACATAACTATTATAATACACTCTCAAAATTGAAAGTTACCCAGCAGACTGATGCAGTGTTGATGCCGGCAGCAGAAGTCTGGTTCCTGCGTGCCGAGGCTGCCCTACGGGGATGGACCGATGAGTCGGTGAAAACCTGCTATGAAGAAGGGGTAATGGCTTCTTTCCGTCAGTATGGCATCTTGCAGTCCGATGCTTATCTGGAGAGCGACTTGTTGCCTGCCGATTTTGTGGATACCTACGATATGGAGAATGATATTACCGCCCGTTGTCAGGTTTCGCCACGCTGGCTGGAGTCAGCGGATAGGGATACGAAACTGGAGAAGATTATTACCCAAAAATGGATTGCCATGTTTCCTGAAGGGTGTGAAGCTTGGGCGGAACAGCGCCGGACGGGGTATCCCCGGCTATTCCCCGTACGCTTTAATCACAGTAAAGACGGGTGTATAGATACTGAGACAATGATTCGCCGTCTGAACTTTCCCGGCGGACTGAAGACGGAGAATGCCGAGCAGTATGCCGCTTTGGTAGAGGCACTGGGTGGAGATGACAATGCCGGTACCCGATTGTGGTGGGATACCGGCATCAACTGGTAGAGATACCTTATTTATATAGGGATATTTTTTATTGGATGGGGTGATTCTCGGCAAAAATTGCCATACGTTCGTCCAACTGGTCGTACTGATGGTCTTGGATAAAGGAAGTGCAGGCACGTAATCCTTCCTGATGGCTTCCGGTGGTCACCAGTGAAATGGCGCTTACACCGTAGTACATTAGTTCCCGCGCAAGTTCTCCGCTACTCATGCCCGGGTAACCGATGGTGAAATAGAAACCGTCGGCAACGGGATCACCCAAATCATTGTCGTATACCAAGTGGAAACCGTGGCGCAAGAAGATTTCTTTCAGGCGGCGGGCACGTTCACCGTATACTTTCACTTCATCAAGAAAGTTGTATTGATCTTCATTAGCTGCTTTAAGCATGGCGGCAAGCATACTGAGCAGAGTGGCTGGTGCCGGAGGAGAGTGCATAGAGTACGCGGTGGATGAATACTGTGCCGAAGGTGCCGCCGCCGTAGCGTTGTGTCAGCCCGGGATAGGCCCGGTGATACAGTTTGTCCGAAATGCAGCTGACACCGATACGTTGACCGGCATAGCTGAAAGCTTTGGAACCGGAAATGAGCAGCACGTAATAGTCCGTATAGTGTGCCACAGAAGGTTGGTAAGGCGCTTGGAACGGTTTGCTCAAGTCTTGGCGGAAGTCCATGGCAAAGTAGGCGAGGTCTTCCAACACAATGACGTCATATTGGGTTGCCAGTTCGCCGATGATGCGCAACTCTTCTTCTTTCAGGCAAATCCAGCTGGGGTTGTTGGGATTGGAATAGACGATGGCAGAGATATTGCCTTTGCTGAGGTAACTTTCCAGCTTCGCTTTCAACTTGTCGCCACGGTAGTCATATACGTCAAAGGTTTCATATTTCTGTCCCATCACGACCAACTGCTGCTTCTGTACCGGGAAACCGGGATCGATGAAGAGAATGGTATCCTTTTTCTCATCGCACTGGCTACATGTGAGGAATGAAGCGAAAGTTCCTTGCATGGAGCCGGTAACTGGTACACAACCTTCGGGGGCTACATCTACATTGATAAAGGCTTTGATAAAACGTGATGCTTCCTCTTTCAAGGCGGGAAGTCCGTTAATGTCCGGGTAGAGGCTGGCAATACCATTCTGCAATGCCTCCACCTCGGCCTTTACGCCGACGGCTGAGGGGGGGAGTCCGGGTACACCCATTTCCATTTTTATGAATTCCACACCCGATGCCGCTTCGGCATTGGCTGCAATGGCTTTTACTTCACGGATGGTTGCTTTGGCAAAGTCTGTGATATGAAAATCTGCGATAGTTTCATCTATCAACTTACGTTCAATAGGAGTATTTCTCATGATTTCAATATTAATTTAGTTTTGCAAAGGTAACATAAATCTCTTATAATCAAGCTATGTTAAAAAAAAGATGATTTTTTTTCTTTCAAGCTATTGCAGATATAAGAATTTTGTCT
>ENA-OPFT01001782-OPFT01001782.1-human-gut-metagenome-genome-assembly--contig:-NODE-1782-length-10114-cov-3.407595_pt1 | contig 10114 bp, 11 predicted proteins | sample MGYA00241714_ERZ501560 | MGnify/ENA primary metagenome ERZ501560 (study PRJEB25962, sample SAMEA2042392) | human gut metagenome | biome: human gut; feature: human-associated habitat; material: faeces...
GTGGAATAACAGGTGTTCAGAGGCGTCCGCCTTGATTCACTAAGTTCCGCAAACACTGATTTGGAGGTTATTAACGGTTCTATCATGGGAAAGAAGAAAAAAGAAGAATTACCGGATTACACAGTTGCCAATATGGATGTGGATGGTATGCCCTGGAATTCCAGAAGACCGTGGCAGATCCTTCCGGGAGATCCATCTAAGAGCAGAAAAGAATTTGATGTAAAAGTGCCAGAGCCAGGAATGGAAAATGAAGTGCCCGATAATCTGGCAGCCTTTGAAAATCCTCCGATGACGAAGGAAGAGCGAAGAGGAATGATATGGCTTTCATTGAAGGCGTCGCTTACTGTGGGGCTGATCTTTGGCGGTGCTGCATTTTTGTTTATTTTGTTTTGCGTATTCGTGTGGCTGAAATAAAAGAAATCTTATCAGAGAAAAAGGTTATATTTCTAAAAAATAGCGGCAGACAATTAATCTTGTCTGCCGTAAAATTATGCAGATCGAGCCTGTCTCAAATATCATGAAACATCCCAATCTTATCCTTAATTCGCTGCATTTCATTATCCGTTTCGATTACAGCCTGGGCAGAGCGGAGAAGCTCAGCGCTGATCTCATCATAGCCCGGAAGATCCTCAATTCCCTTCTTATAGCGAAGCTGGTGTTCAAGAGTAGCCCAGAAATCCATTCCATTGGTACGAATCTGAAGCTCTACCCGCATAGGTGTTTTACCTTTTGAGAAAAATACCGGAATCTCTACAATCATATGATAGCTGCGGTAGCCATTGGACTTAGGATTTTTAATGTAGTCCTTGACCTTGAGGACTTTAATATCATCCTGTCCTGCAATCAGGTTTGCAACAGTATAAATATCGTCAATAAATGCACAGACTACCCGCACTCCTGCAACATCATTCAGATACTCCTGAATATTCTCCGCCGTGAAATCATATCCCAGCTTTTGAAGCTTACGGTAAATACTTTCTGGCTTCTTGATTCTTGTCTTAATAAAAGAAATAGGATTTCTCTTATATTCAACAGAAAATTCGTCATCCAGTACTTCAAGCTTGGTCTGCACCTCACGAATTGCGCAGCGGTACATCATCATCAGGTCATTAAACTTGGCAGCATTATTAATAAATTTCTGTGGATCTGGTGTATCCAGCCATGTCATTTTAGTTTGTTCTTCAGTCATAGTAATCTCCATTCTTGTTCCGGAAGTTTGAAGCCTGTATGAAAAATTATTTCTAAATATAATAAAACAGGCTATACACATACATGTTTTTATTATACATGAAAATCTTATATTAGGCAAATTTTCTGTTCTCTAAAGGAAAAGACAAATGTAAAAAACAGATCTGAAACAGGTCTGTTTTTTTACATTTTTTTTACTTTTCCGGGATAGTGTATTTTATATATGGACGGTAATATACAGACTGTAATCGCGAGAGAGAGAAAAAAACAAGGACCGCGAAGAAAAGGAGAAAATAATCATGAAAAAAGGTTTAGCAGTAGCGATGGCGGCATTATTAGGAGTAGCAACAATGGGTACAACAGCAATGGCAGCAGCTTCCGGAGATATTACAATCTGTTCCAGAGAGGACGGTTCCGGTACAAGAGGTGCATTCATTGAACTGTTTGGAATTGAAGAAAAAGATGCAGATGGAAATAAAGTAGACAACACTACAGAGGCAGCTAAAATCACAAACAGTACTTCTGTTATGTTAAGCACAGTAGCTCAGGATGAGAATGCAATCGGATATGTTTCACTTGGCTCCCTGAATGATACTGTTACAGCTGTAAAAATTGACGGAGCAGAAGCAACAGCAGAAAATATTGAGTCTGGTGATTATAAAGTGGTTCGTCCGTTTAACATTGCAACAAAGGATGATGTAAGCGAAGCAGCACAGGATTTTATCAATTACATTATGAGTGCTGACGGACAGGCTGTAATTGAAGAAAACGGATATATTTCTGTTGGAGATAAACCAGAATATGAAGCAGCAGATGTAGAAGGAAAAGTTGTAGTAGCCGGATCTTCTTCTGTAACTCCGGTAATGGAGAAGCTTGCTGAAAGCTATAAAGAAGTAAATGATAAAGTAGATATTGAGGTTCAGCCGAGTGATTCTACAACTGGTATGACATCTGCAATTGACGGACTCTGCGATATCGGTATGGCATCACGTGACTTAAAAGACAGCGAAACTGAGGCTGGTCTTACTGCAACTGTAATTGCAAAGGATGGTATTGCAGTAATTGTAAACAATGACAGTGGTGTAGCTGAGCTTACAAGCGATCAGGTAAAGGATATCTACACAGGTAACATCACTACATGGGAAGATCTTGCAAAATAATAATCTGAACTTGCAAACTGGAAAAACTTACCAAATAAAGGAACGGACTTTATGAAATCAATTAATGAAAAGGTAATGAAAATCGTGTTCCTTGTAGCGGCCTGCACTTCTGTGCTGGCCGTTGCATTAATCTGTATCTTCTTATTCGCAAACGGAATTCCGGCAATGGCGAAAATCGGCCTGCCAGACTTCCTGTTTGGAATGAAGTGGAAACCATCTAACGGACTTTACGGAATTTTCCCATTTATCCTTGGAAGTATCTACGTAACAGCAGGAGCCATTGTGGTAGGTGTTCCAACAGCTCTTCTGCTTGCAATTTTCCTTGCATTTTATTGTCCAAAGCAGTTGTATTCTCCATTAAAAGCAATGGTAAATCTTCTTGCCGGAATCCCTTCAGTTGTATATGGATTTTTTGGTCTGACTGTATTTGTACCGTTGCTGCGTCAGCTTACAGGTCATGATGGAAGCACAATGCTTACTGCTTCCGTGCTTCTTGGAATTATGATACTCCCAACAGTTACAGGAGTTGCGGAGCCAGCTTTGAAAAGCGTTCCGATAAGCTACTATGAAGGAGCACTGGCACTGGGGGCAACTCATGAAAAAAGTGTGTTTGGAACTGTATTTCCGGCAGCAAAATCCGGCGTATTAGCAGGTGTTGTACTTGGAATCGGTCGTGCCATCGGTGAAACAATGGCAGTCATTATGGTAGCCGGAAACCAGACCTGGATGCCACAGGGACTGTTTAAAGGACTTCGTACCATGACCGCAAATATTGTGATTGAAATGGGCTATGCGACTGACCTTCATAGAGAAGCGCTGATTGCAACAGGTGTAGTATTGTTCGTATTTATCCTGATCATCAACCTATGCGTATCAGCCCTGAAAAGGAGGACAGAAGATGAGTAAAAGCAGATCTTCTTACTGGAAGAATCATCCGGACTCAGCAGTGCTTCGGCTTCTGGTGTGGTTATCAGCTGTGATCACAGTGGCAGTTATGGCATTCCTGGTAGGATTTATTCTGATAAAAGGTGTAGGAAATCTGAAACCGGAGCTGTTTGCACTGGAATATAATTCAGAAAATGCATCCCTGATGCCGGCACTTATTAACACGCTGATTATCACACTACTATCACTTTTGATCGCAGTGCCGTTTGGTATTTTTGCAGCAATATATCTGGTGGAATATGCAAAAAAAGGAAGCAAGCTTGTAAAAATAATTCGTATAACAACAGAGACATTACAGGGAATTCCATCTATCATTTTTGGTTTGTTTGGACTTTTATTTTTCAGTACGGCACTTCACTGGGGATACTCTTTGTTATCAGGAGCTATGACTTTGGTAATCATGATCCTTCCTCTGATCATCCGTACTACAGAAGAGGCACTTATTGGTGTTCCGGATGCATACAGAGAAGCCTCCTTTGGACTTGGTGCAGGAAAGCTTCGTACTGTTTTTAAGGTAGTACTTCCAAGTGCCATACCTGGAATCCTTTCCGGAGTGGTCCTTGCAACCGGTCGTATTGTAGGTGAGACAGCAGCACTTATTTACACAGCTGGTGCAGTTGCAAAGGTTCCATCCAGTCTTATGGGTTCAGGCCGAACTCTTGCAGTACATATGTATGTACTTTCCAGTGAGGGTCTTTATATGGATCAGGCCTATGCAACTGCAGTTATCCTTCTGGTTTTTGTACTGGTACTGAACTGGATTTCCGGATTTTGTGCAAAAAGACTTGGCAAAGCTGCAAACGGTCAGTGATTTAACCGAATCAAGTAAGTCCCCTGGGGCGGTTGTGAAAAGCAATAAGCAGCAAAGCGGATTATATCCGCTTGCCATAATACTTTGTAATTATGATGAAAGGCAGAGAAAAGCAGCCGAGATGCTTTTCAAAGGAGAATATGGGTAAAATTAATGTGGAAAATATGGATTTGTACTATGGACAGTTCCATGCTTTAAAGAATATTAATCTGGATATTCCGGAAAAGAAAATTACAGCATTTATCGGTCCAAGCGGATGTGGAAAATCCACTTTGTTAAAGTCATTAAACCGTATGAACGATCTGGTTGAGGGCTGTAAGATTACAGGTGATATACGGTTGGACGGTGAAGATATTTATGGGAATATCGATGTAAATCTTCTCAGAAAACGTGTAGGAATGGTATTTCAGAAACCAAATCCGTTCCCTATGAGTATTTATGATAATATTGCATATGGACCTCGTACACATGGCATTCATTCCAAAGAAAAGCTGGATGATATTGTGGAAAGAGCACTTCGAAATGCATCTATCTGGGATGAAGTAAAAGATCGCCTGAAGAAAAGTGCGCTTGGAATGTCAGGTGGACAGCAGCAAAGACTTTGCATTGCAAGAGCTCTTGCAGTAGAGCCTGAGGTTCTTCTTATGGACGAACCCACCTCCGCTTTGGATCCGATTTCTACATCTCACATTGAGGATCTGGCATTGGAATTAAAAGACCGTTATACAATTGTGATCGTGACTCATAATATGCAGCAGGCAGCTCGTATTTCGGATAAAACAGCCTTTTTCCTGCTGGGTGAGATCATCGAATATAACGATACTACGGAGCTCTTTTCAAGACCACAGAATAAGAAAACAGAAGAGTATATTACAGGGAGGTTCGGTTGATATGAGAGATCTTTATAATGCAAAGCTTGCCAGACTTTCAGATGAAATCATGGAAATGGGAAATCTGTGCGGACAGGCAATTATGAAAACCTGTCAGCTTCTGGCAAGTGTGGAAATTCGCGAAACAGCATCAAAGGAAATTGGAAAAATTGAGAAAGAAATTGATGATAAAGAGCATAATATTGAAGCACTTTGTATGCAGCTGCTTTTAAAACAGCAGCCGGTAGGAACGGATCTGAGAAAGATTTCAGCAGCCCTTAAGATGGTTACAGATATGGAAAGAATCGGAGATCAGGCTACAGATATTGCAGAAATTATGCTTACAGGAAGTGTACATGTTCCGGTTACTGCGATTCCCCTTCAGGAAATGGCTGAGCATGCAATGCATATGGTAAATGACAGTGTCACAGCTTACGTAGAAGAGAAAAGTGATCTGGCCAAAAAGGTAATCGACAGCGATGATCTGCTGGATAACCTTTTTAATCAGATAAGAAAAGCTTTGGATATGAATCGTATGGGATATTCCGGTGATGAAATCCTTGATCTTCTTATGATTTCAAAATATTATGAAAGAATCGGAGATCACGCTACGAATATTGGTGAATGGGCTGAATTTTCCGTAGATGGAATTCACAGAAACGGAGACAGCATAAGCGATTTGTTTAATCCGAATTCATTGTAAAACAAAACTCCCGCCAGTGGCTAAAAGCATCAGCTGGCAGGAGCTTTTTTTATTTTAAAACTGGTAATTTTTATGTCTTTTAAAGAAATCCTTTGTTTCCTTTACTACTACGCCGCTTAAAGCAAGCAGTGCGATCAGGTTCGGGAAAGCCATCAGGGCATTGAAGATATCTGCAATATTCCATACAGCAGCAACTGTCATGTAAGGTCCGATAAATACGCAGATAATATATAACCAACGGTAGGTTTTTACAGCTGTCATGTTACGATCAAACAGATACTCAAGACAGCGTTCACCATAGTAATCCCATCCGAGGATGGTTGTAAATGCGAAGAAAACCAGGCACAGCATAAGTGCAAAGGAAGCAAATTGTGGTGGGAAAGGAAGTCCTTTCTGGAATGCTGCCGTGGTAATAGCGACGCCTTCAAGTCCTGTGTTCCAGGTTCCTGTAATAACGATGGAAAGACCTGTCATGGTACAGATTACGATGGTATCAATGAAAGTACCTGTCATGGAAACGAGACCCTGACGAACAGGTTCCTTTGTCTGAGCTGCTGCTGCAGCAATAGGAGCACTTCCAAGACCGGATTCATTGGAGAAAATACCGCGGGCAATACCTTTTTGCATTGCAATAACCATGGTTCCCATAGCGCCGCCTGCAAGGGCACTTCCGTTAAATGCTGTTTTTACGATAGTAACGATTGCTGCCGGAACAGCCGTAATATTTGTGATGACAATGATCAGCGCAAGTACTACGTACAGAACTGCCATAAACGGTACAACAATCTGGGATACCTTAGCAATACGCTGGATACCGCCAAGAACTACAAGTCCTACACATAAAGTAAGAATCAGGCAGGCGATAACAGTTGCCCAGGAATATGTATTTCCGAAAAGGGAAACGGTGTGAACGGTATCAGGATCAAAGAAGTTCTTCACTGCAGAAGCAATACCGTTTACCTGTGTAAAAGTACCGATTCCGAAAAGACCAACTCCTGCTCCGAAAAATGCGAAGATCTTTGCAAGCCATCTCCACTGCTTTCCCATACCGTTTTCAATGTAGTAGAAAGGTCCGCCAAGTACATGGCCTTCCTTATCAATGGTACGGTATTTGATTGCGAGAAGACCTTCTGCGTATTTGGTTGCCATTCCGAAGAATGCAGCAACGATCATCCAGAATAAGGCTCCCGGTCCGCCGGCTGCGATAGCAGTAGCAACACCTACAATATTTCCGGTTCCGATGGTAGCTGACAAAGCTGTGCAAAGAGCACCAAAGCTTGTAACCTCACCTTCCCCGCCTTCTTCATTTCGTACCATGAATTTCAGTGCTTTTCCAAGATGCCTTACCTGTAAAAAGCCTAACCGAACGGTTAAAAGGAATCCTGTGATCAGGATCAGAATGATAAGCGGAAGTCCCCAAACGACTCCGTCAAACCAGGTGATAAAGTTGTTGATTTGTGTAAACATGTTCTCTTTCCTCCATCCTTTTGCCTGAGAGATTAACAGCATGATACATGCTGCGTACACCTTCGGCGCTCTTCCATTTATTTTTTGAAGAGACTCTCCTGAGTTTACGAATACACCGTGCCAGAAATGTACGGCAGTGACGGCCATTCGTGTTGTGTGGAAACACACTAGAACACAGGGTATCACAGTTGAAAATAATTTTCAATATGTTTTTGCAAAAAAGATTTTTATTTGCAAAGAAAAAGATTGTTGCTTCCTGCCGGAAAAAATTTTAACTTTATCAATAATATGAAATTGACATGAAATTCAGCAGTAAGTTATAATAGAGCAAATATTTTTTGTAAGCACTGCTGTTTTCGGGTGCATGGGCTATGAGCCTGTTTTTTCCTACATCAGCTGGGAAGAGAAAAAGTAACTGGTGGAAAGCGGCGACATAGACTGTGTCTGGGGAAGTTTTACCATTGATGGATACCGGATCTGTGTTATAATACCTGAAGAGAATACAAGGAGGCCAGCTATGAGTACAAATACATCTGATATTATGGTAAAAATGATTCAGTTTTCCAATGGAAACAGACATGACATCAATCATTTTATGAAAGTATACACCTACGCCAAAACCATCGCGGAAAGTGAAAATGTTTCTGAGAAGGATTTGATTACCGTTGAAACTGCAGCAATCGTCCATGACATTGCCTGCCCTCTTTGCAGGGAAAAATACGGAAACACCAATGGGAAATACCAGGAAAAAGAAGGCATTCTGTTAGCGGAAGAGTTTCTAAAAGACACAGATCTGCCGGAAGAAATCAAGAAACGGGTTGTTTTTCTGGTGGGACATCATCACACCTTAACCGGTATTGACGGCATTGACTACCAGATCCTTCTGGAAGCAGACTACCTGGTAAATGCAGATGAATCTGGCTATTCAGAGGGCAATATCAGCAACACGAAGCGGAAGCTTTTTAAAACCAAAACAGGTCTCAGATTGCTGGAAGCAGTTTATGGCATTTAATGCCGCATAAAAATTTCACAAAAAACATCTTGACCATAAAAAAATCTCACGCTATAATACCGCATATAAATTTTCGTGCAAAGAGCAGACAAAGGGGTCTGAAAAATCCCATTGTCTGCTCTTTTTTTGCTGCGAAAATCTGTATATCAGAATTTTCCACACAGATTGAGAGGAGGAACATCATGAGACTGAATCCAAAGGAACAGGAAAAATTAATGCTTCATATGGCAGGAAATCTTGCCAAAGAGAGAAAGAACAGAGGTCTGAAGCTGAATTATGTGGAGGCGCTTGCGTATATCAGTTCTGAGCTTCTGGAGCTTGCAAGAGATGGAAAAACAGTGGTAGAGCTGATGCAGCTTGGAACCAAAATTCTTACAAAAGGCGATGTAATGGACGGCGTAGCTGATATGATCGGTGAAGTCCAGGTAGAAGCTACCTTTCCAGACGGAACCAAGCTTGTAACCGTACACAACCCAATTCAGTAAGGAGGAAGATCAGCATGAAAATCGGTGAAATTATGGCTGGGAATCGTGAGATTACACTTAACGAAGGCAAAAAAACAGTGACAGTAACAGTGGCAAACAAAGGCGACAGACCGGTTCAGGTCGGTTCTCATTTTCATTTCTTTGAAGTAAATAAATGCCTTTCTTTTGACAGGGAAAAAGCCTATGGATATCATCTGGACATTCCTTCAGGAACATCTGTAAGATTTGAGCCGGGTGAAGAAAAAGAGGTTCAGCTTACAGAAATGGGCGGCAGACAGAGAGTATTCGGACTGAATGACCTTACCCGCGCCCAGGCAACTGACGATACAAAAGCAGCATCCATGGAAACTGCGAAATTAAAAGGATTTCTGTAAGGAGGGACAACAATGAGTACAAAAATTTCCGGAAGCAAATATGCAGCAATGTATGGCCCGACTACAGGAGATAAAGTACGTCTGGCAGATACAAGCCTTGTGATCGAAGTAGAAAAAGACTATACCACCTATGGCGATGAAGTAAAATTCGGCGGCGGCAAAAGCATCCGTGACGGCATGGGACAGTCTGTAAAAACCTGCAGCAAGGACGGTGATCTTGACCTTGTGATCACCAATGCCCTGATCGTGGATTCCACCGGAATCGTCAAAGCTGACATTGGAATCAAAGACGGCAAAATCGCAGGAATCGGAAAAGCAGGAAACCCGGACATTATGGACGGCGTAACACCTGGAATGACAGTAGGCGCATCTACAGAAGCCCTGGCAGGAGAGGGAATGATCGTAACAGCAGGGGGAATTGACACCCACATTCATTTCATCAGTCCTCAGCAGATCGACTGTGCGCTGTACAGCGGCGTAACCACCATGATCGGCGGAGGAACAGGCCCGGCAGACGGCACAAACGCCACCACCTGTACCCCGGGACCATGGAACTTGAGAATGATGTTAAAAGCAGCAGAAGAGTATCCTATGAACCTTGGCTTCCTTGGCAAAGGCAACTGCTCCGATGAAGCACCTCTCATCGAGCAGGTAAAAGCCGGGGCAATGGGACTGAAAATACATGAGGACTGGGGCGCAACATCGGCAGTTATCAACCACTGCCTGAATGTGGCAGATGAATATGATGTGCAGGTGGCAATTCACACAGACACCCTGAATGAGGGCGGATGCGTAGAAGACACCCTGGCAGCCATCGGCGGAAGAACCATCCATACCTATCATACAGAAGGAGCAGGCGGCGGCCATGCACCGGACATCATCCGCGCGGCAGCAGCGCCAAATGTGCTTCCATCCTCCACGAACCCCACAATGCCATACACTGTAAACACCCTGGATGAGCATCTGGACATGCTGATGGTTTGCCATCATCTGGACAAAAGAATTCCGGAAGATGTGGCATTTGCTGATTCCCGAATCCGACCGGAGACTATTGCTGCAGAGGATGTTCTTCACGACATGGGAATTTTCAGCATGATGAG
>ENA-OPFT01001793-OPFT01001793.1-human-gut-metagenome-genome-assembly--contig:-NODE-1793-length-10082-cov-2.466640_pt1 | contig 10082 bp, 8 predicted proteins | sample MGYA00241714_ERZ501560 | MGnify/ENA primary metagenome ERZ501560 (study PRJEB25962, sample SAMEA2042392) | human gut metagenome | biome: human gut; feature: human-associated habitat; material: faeces...
ATCTGCTGCTTTCAGCGCATCAATCCAGTCTGCCCAGTCTTCACCGCCCATAACTTTGACTGTGCTTAAAACCTCTTCTTCAGTAGCCGGTTCTACTGTTTTCTCTGTAATCTCATTGTTTCGCAGATCAAGACTCTTTTCTGTGAAAGCCTCACCTGTAGTCTTCAGGCAGGAGGACCAGATTTTTCCTTCAGAATCCGTACGTCTTGGCGCTGCCAGACTGTAAACTACCAGATCCACCTTTCCCAGATCTTTTTTGATCAGCTCAATTGCTTTATCTTTTATTTCTTTTGAAAAAGCATCTCCGTTGACAGTCTTGGCATAGGCACCTTTTTCTGCTGCCAGGCGATGAAATTCCGCAGTGTTGTACCACCCCGGTGTCGCTGTTCTTCTGCCATTTGCCTGACGTTCAAACATAACCCCAAGGGTGTCCGCACCACAGTTTTCCAGTGCGCAGATACGGGATGCCAGACCGTATCCTGTAGAACATCCAATAATCAGAGCTTTCTTTGTTCCATTTACAATTCCCTGCTTACAGGCGTAATCTGCCTGGTTGCGCACACTCTCTGCACATCCCTGCGGATGTGCGGTTGTGCAGATATATTCTCTTACTTTTGGCTCGATGATCATAACTTTTCTCCCTGAATTTATTTCTTTGCCTGATATTTTTTAGTCAAGCGGATAAAATCATCCGCTTCGTTACTTGTTCATAATCGAATAACTGCTCCGCAGTATATACGCTTGAATTGTATGTATTGCAAATATTTTGAATCTCAAAATATTATAGCAAAGAAAAAGCAGAACGTAAAGTAAAAATCTCAGATTCTTCCCTATGTTCTACTTTTTTTACATTCTGGCTCTGATTTCATCTATAAACTTTGTGAAATATGCTCCGCCAGAACATTACATTACTTTTACCCACTATTTCGCAGTAGTACTTCCAAATCCACCATTGCGGATTTCTGTAGCATCATCATCTACCGTGATTCCGTACTCTACAAAGATTCCCTGCATGAATCCTGTATCTGCCGGGATTGTCAGAGTTTTGTTTTCATTGGAATCATTTGTGATCTTTGAGAAAATATGCCCTTCGTTATCTGAATAGAAATAATCACTGTCAATGATACCAACTGTGTTGTTAAGCTGAAGACGGTATTTAAATCCCAGTCCGCTTCTCGGATAACATTTCAGCACCCATTCCGGCTGCATTTCTACCCGGATGCCTGTAGGAATCTTCACTGTCTCACCCGGTTTCAGAGTAAATTCAGCAGGTGCAAAGAAATCATAGCCTGCGCTGCCTGCTGTTGCCCGCTTTGGCAGACGGATGGCTTCGTATACTTTCTCTGCTTCTTCCTGAGACTGTGCAAACGTATCCATCCAGTCTGCTGTAAAGCGTTCTTTACTTACTTTGTGAAATTTTGCGATTCGTTTCATCTGTTTTTCCTCCTGTCTGGTCATGCAAAGCTAACACACCTGCTTCGCAGTACACTCATAGCTGAATATTTGACTGATTCAGTAAAAAAGCAGTTCAGGTACACCTGACGCATACTTGAACTGCCTGTATATTTCTTATTTATGCAATACGACTTTTCCTTCATGAAGAGTTTTGGGAACATCGATCACTCTCTGATTGCTGGAACCTTTCCATTTCAGGGAAAGTTCTTTCTTGTCCACCTCAAATTCACCGTCTACGCAGACATCCAGATAACGCACAATCTCTTCTTTGCAGATCTCCTCCCAGAGGAAACCTGTATAAAGCCAGATTGTTTTACCAGGATATCTCTTTCTGATCTCCTTCGCAAAGGCTGTTACCTCAGTGATATTTGCCGGGTGCAGTGGATCTCCACCTGAAAAGGTAATTCCGCTCACATAATCCTTATCCAGTTCCGCAAAAATCTCCTTGCGTTCTGCCTCACCGAAAGGCAGTCCGCCGTTTGGATCCCAGGTGACAGGATTCTGGCACTCCGGACAGCAGTGATTGCATCCTGCCACCCAGAGCACTACACGAAGTCCGTCGCCATTAAGCATATCGTCCTTGGTAATATTGTGATATCTCATAATTTTTTACACTTCTTCCGGTACATCCTTCATGCTGAAGCTGATTCTTCCCATCTTGTCTTTGCCAAGGCAGATAACCTTAACTTTATCACCAAGTGTGAGAACATCCTCAACACGATTGATTCTTTCTTTACAGATCTTGGAAATGTGTACCATTCCCTCTTTACCCGGTGCAAATTCAACGAATGCACCAAACTCTTTGATGCTGACAACTTTACCTGTAAAGATCTGTCCTGCTTCAAAATCAGTTGCAATGATCTTAACCATGTTAGCTGCCTCATCCATGCTCTTCTGATCGACTCCACAGATAGATACCGCACCTTCGTCTGTGATATCGATTTTAACACCTGTACGCTCGATGATCGTATTGATAGTCTTTCCTCTCTGACCTACAACATCACCGATCTTCTGAGGATCGATCTGGATCTGGATGATCTTCGGAGCATATTCTCCTACAGATGTACGGGGAGCTGCGATGCATTTCTCCATAACTTCTGTCAGGATATATTCTCTTGCTTCTTTTGTACGTCTGATTGCTTCTTCTACGATCGGTCTTGTCAGTCCATGGATCTTGATATCCATCTGGATTGCTGTGATACCGTCATGAGTTCCGGCTACCTTGAAGTCCATATCTCCGAAGAAGTCTTCAAGTCCCTGGATATCTGTGAGAACAATGTAATCATCATCTGTATCGCCTGTTACCAGACCACAGGAAATACCTGCTACCGGTTTTTTGATCGGTACACCGGCTGCCATCAGAGACATTGTGGATGCACAGATACTTGCCTGAGAAGTAGAACCATTGGATTCAAATGTCTCAGATACAGTACGGATCGCATATGGGAATTCCTCTTCGCTTGGAAGTACAGGAACTAATGCTCTCTCAGCAAGTGCACCATGTCCGATCTCACGACGTCCCGGTCCTCTGGATACCTTTGTCTCACCTACAGAATATGATGGGAAATTATAATGATGCATATATCTCTTAGATACTACATTCTCATCTAAGCCATCGATCTTCTGGATCTCTGATAATGGAGCCAGAGTTACGATATCGCAGATCTGTGTCTGTCCACGAGTGAACATTGCAGAACCATGTACTCTAGGGATGATATCAACCTCTGCAGCAAGTGGTCTGATCTGGTTGATCGCACGTCCATCCGGTCTCTTACGATCTTTTAAGATCATCTTTCTTACTGTCTTCTTCTGATACTGATATAATGCTTCAGGAATCAGAGCAAGCCATTCTTCATTGTCAGCAAATGCTTCTTCGAATTTCTCTCTGATCTGTCTGATATTTTCTTCTCTTACCTGCTTCTCGTCTGTAAATACAGCAACTTCCATCTCAGCAGGAGTTACGATCTCTTTCATAGCTGCAAATAATTCTTCCGGAATTGCACAGCTTACATAATCATGCTTTGGCTTACCAACTTCTTCTACCATCTTGTTGATGAATTCAATGATAGAAAGGTTTACATCATGTGCCTTGTAGATTGCTTCGATCATCTTGTCCTCAGGGATCTCATTTGCACCAGCCTCGATCATGATAACCTTTGTGCTTGTAGATGCAACTGTAAGCTTCAGATCACCCTCGTCCCACTGTTTCTGGGATGGGTTAATGATGAATTCTCCATCGATCATACCAACCTGTGTCATTGCACATGGTCCGCAGAATGGAACATCTGAAATAGCTGTTGCAATTGCAGAACCAAGCATGGCAACCAGCTCCGGTCTGCACTCAGGGTCAACAGATGTAACAAGGTTGTTTAATGTAACATCATTTCTGTAATCCTTTGGGAAAAGAGGTCTCATAGGACGGTCAATTACACGATCTGTAAGGATGGCGTTCTCAGATGCCTTTCCCTCACGCTTGTTAAAACCACCCGGAATTTTTCCTACAGAGTACATCTTCTCCTCGAACTCAACGCTGAGTGGGAAGAAATCCACACCATCACGTGGCTTGTCAGATGCTGTAGCTGTTGAAAGGACTGTTGTATCACCATACTTGATAAAAACAGCTCCGTTTGCCTGAGCTGCTACTCTTCCGATATCTACAGTAAGAGTCCTGCCGGCAAGTTCCATTGAATAACTTTTGTACATATTAATTCTCCTTAAAATTCTTTTGCAGAAGTGTATTCCTCTTCCGAAACTACTAAACAATACATGTACGCTCATGCACTCTTTAGTGGTCTCGGCTTACTTCTGCTTTTCAAAAAACAATAATAAAAACAATAATAGAGCGGAATAATAATTACTCCGCTCTAAAGAAAATACTATTTTCTGAGTCCTAAACGCTCGATAAGTGAACGATATCTCTCGATATCAATCTCCTTAAGGTATGCAAGTAATCCACGTCTCTGACCGATCATCTTTAACATTCCTCTTCTTGAGTGATGATCCTTTGGGTTCTGTTTGAAATGCTCAGTTAACTCTGCGATTCTTGCTGAAAGAATTGCAATCTGAACCTCTGGTGAACCTGTGTCATTTGGTGTTCTACCGTACTCTGCGATAATAGCCTGTTTCTTTTCCTTTGCGATCATTGTTGATCCTCCTTATATTATAATGCGCCCTGATAACTGTATGATGCTCAGCAATAGGTCGGAGTGTCCAACTACCGAACATGGGCAAAACCACACTTATGCAGTATAGCATAGTAAGCATTTGTTGTAAACTGTTTTTTTATTAATCCGGCAAATATCTTGTGACACAAATCGGACTTCTGTAAAATGCATTTGAAACCTTGATTCCGTCACGCTTGTTGCTGGCATGGACAATCTGTCCGTTTCCGATATAAATTGCAACATGTGAGATGCTGCTTCCACTTCCGTAGAAGAATAAATCTCCCGGCTGTGCTTCAGATGCACTGATTTTTGTGCCATATGAAGGCTGTGCTTTTGATGAATGCGGTAATGAGATTCCATACTTTCCAAGAATTCTCATTGTGAAGCCTGAGCAGTCAACTCCATTCTCAAGGCTTGTACCACCCCACACATATCTGTTTCCGACAAACTGTAACGCATACGATACAACAGATGCCCTTACATCTGATACGCCGTCACCATACTTCACCTGCTCTATAGTCTTTGCTGTAGGAAGTGCCTGTGCCAGTGTCACATAATCCTGTGATATATATCCTACCGAATCATCCACACTTATCTCAACCCAGCCGTCAGCGACGGAATTAACTGTGAATGCCTCTGAATTTCCAACCTGTGAAAGCACCGCAGCCTCTGTTGACTTCTCTGCACGTACATTCAGTGTTTCAGTATTTACAGTGGCAACAGTTTTAATCTCCTGTTCTGCAATAGACTCTGCCTCATCTCCTGTCACAAGATACTGCTTGCTTACATATCCTGTCACTTTGCCTGATGTAACCTTATACCAGTCTCCGGCATCCTCAAGAAGCTCACAGGCATTGTGATTGGTAAGGATACCTACCACTTCACTGTCTGTCGAAGCCTCCTGTCTGATATTTAAGTTTCCGCTGCTGATAACTGACATACCAAGATTTGTGTAACCACAGGTCTGTGCGGCTGTCGGTGTCTGAGCTGCCTCATTTGCCTGTTCTGTCTCCTGTGCAGTATCGCCAACCTGTGCACCCTGAGCAGGTGCAGTAACAACATTGCTGTCGTTTTGCGCTACCGATACGTCAGCTCCATAATAAGTAAGAGCCGATGTAACCCCTGCTGTGAGAAGCTCTGTGGTATCTGCCGCCTCTGTCAGACCAAGGGCCCCCCCCGCATTGACTGTTCTGTTTTCCTTTAATGATGCTCTGGCATCTACTGTGCTGCTTGAACTCATAGATACAGCACCTATAATAATAGCAAACGCTACAACGCCCGCTGCCTGTCCTAATTTTAATTTATTTTTCATATAGCCTCCAATTCATGCTATCTATAATCCCATGTTTACGAGTATATCACGAATTGTTAAATTGTCAATATTTCTCCGTAATATTTCTGTAATATTTGTCATTTTTTCGTTATTTTGGGTTATTTTGCAAAAAAACAGCCACACTAGAATGTGTGACTGCCTGCATAATTGATTGTATAATTGATATCTGCACTCATCTGGCTCTTTAACGCTTCTATTGAATCAAACTTCATCTCAGGTCTTACGAACTTATGAAGCTCTACCATGATATCCTGTCCGTAAACATCCTGCCCAAAATCTATGATATATGTCTCTGCACCTATTGGATTTTTGCCCTCTATAGTAGGCTTGCATCCTATATTGGTTACACCAAGGTACCAGTTGTCCCTGACAAGAACTCTTGACATATACACTCCCTTTGGTGGAAGCAGCTTATCGTGCGGCACTGAAAGGTTGACTGTCGGAATGCCAATAGTCCTGCCCAGTGCTCTGCCATGCACTACTCTTCCTTTTATAAAAAAGGGATATCCCAGCAGTTCATTCGCCTTTTTAATATGTCCTGCCGCAATCTCCTCGCGGATATAGGTACTGCTTATATCCCTGTCTCCATCCTTTATCTTGTCCACCACCATAAGCTCGTATCCAAGCTCTCCTGCCATCGCAGAAAGTAGCTTGTGGTCTCCTGCCCTGTTGTGCCCGAAACGGAAATCATCTCCGACAATGATACACTTGACATTAAGACTTTTAACTATCCATCTGACAAACGCATCCGCCTCCATCGTCATCACCTGTGGCACAAACGGACACTCTATCAGATAGTCAATACCTGATTTTTCAAACACATACTCTTTTTCATCGTTTGTGATTATAACCTTTGACTCAACGCCAAGTACCTCCGATTTGGGAGGAATGTCAAACGTAAATATGATGCGCTTGTAGCCATGCAGATTGCTCTGTTCAATTTGCTTTTCCATCAGAAATTCATGTCCTCTGTGAAGCCCGTCAAACTTTCCAAACGAGATGACGGACGGCTCCTTGACATGAAAATCCAGAGTTTTGCTTATATATTCCATAATATCTGTATACTATTCTATTCCATAAAAATCTTAACCGGCTTAAACTCACCGGTCTCATCAAGATACGAATACACCCCGACAAATATGCCCTCATGATTGTATACTCTGTATCTTATATCAGAGTCAGCACTGTGTTTTAAATAATCCGTAAGCACTGCCGGAATTTTATTTCCATTTCTGACAAGCTTATCAGCATCTGAAGCAGTATACACTGCCGGCAGATTTTCGAATACTCCGTCAACAGGCATCACCATATCAAAGCAGCCCTCATCCACCTTTGACTGAATCTGTGAAAGTGTAAGTGCATGCTCTAAGTCAAAGCCTGCTACCCTTACTCTAAGCAGTGACTTCATGCAGCCATGGCAGCCCAGCCTCTCTCCGATGTCATTGCACAGCGTCCTGATATATGTGCCCTTTGAACAGTGCACCGTCATCGTAACCTCAGGCAAATCAATGCTTTCAACCTTGATATCAAACACCTCGATATCCCTGGCTTTTCTCTCTATTACCTTGCCCTCTCTGGCAAGCTCATAGAGCTTTTTCCCATTGACCTTTAAAGCCGAATACATTGGCGGCACCTGCTTTTGTCTGCCAATAAACTTTGATATTGCATCATACACCGCCTGCTCAGTCACATTGACCTTAGCCTGATTTAAGACCTGCCCTGAAATATCCTGTGTATCTGTCTCCTGTCCCAAAAGCAGCACAGCTTTATAGACCTTGTCCTTATCTGTCAAAAGGTCACACACTCTGGTTGCCTTTCCAAGGCAGACAGGAAGGACGCCTTGCGCATCAGGATCAAGTGTACCTGTATGACCAATCTTCTTCTGGTGGAATATGCCTCGAAGCTTTGCCACAACGTCAAAGCTTGTATAGCCCTTTTCCTTGTATACATTGATTATTCCGTTAACCATCTGCCCAAGAATCTCTCCCTAAATATTATCCTTAATTGCCGTAAGGATGCGGTCTGTTGCCACCTCAAGCGGTCCTTCAATCGTAAATCCGGCGGCCTTTACATGTCCTCCTCCGCCAAATACCGACGCAACCTTTGCCACATCGTAATCACCGTTTACGCGCAGGCTGCCCTTGTAGGTACCATCCTCATTTTCGTAGAGAAATACAGCAACCTTTATATCCTTTGTCACGCGCAGCTGATTTACAATACCGTCGAGATGCTTTGGAAGCACATCGTACTTCTCCATCTCAGCGCGCGATACTGCAGACAATATAACATCACCATTCAGATACAAAGCAGCATTCAAAAGTGCCTGCCCCATAATCTTGTTCTGGGCAAATGTCTTTGTATAAAATGTATCATCGATTATCCTTGAATAATCAATGCCCATCTCCATCAGGGAGCCTGCTATATCCATAGTCTTTTTTGAAGTGCAGGAATACTGGAACACGCCTGTATCATGCACCATGCCTGTGTAAATACACTCTGCTATCTGTATTGTGATGCGCTCCTTCGGCAGAAGTTCAAACACAAGCTCACAGGTTGAGCTCGCATCCGGAAAGATGTAATTTGCGTCTGCAAAGGCCCCGTTTGTAACATGATGATCTATGCAAAGTGTCCTTTTTGCAGACTCAAAATACTTAGCTGCACTTCCCAGTCTGCCTGTGTCACTGCAGTCACATGCTATGAACAGATCGTATACTGTATCATCCGCATAGCTGCTGTCAATCTCATCGGCTCTTTGCATGAACTTAAAGATGTTTGGGCTTGGCTCTAAATAAAGCCTTGCCTTTATATCAGGATAATAATCCTTTATGTAGTTGTATACCGCAAGTGTTGAGCCGACACAGTCACCGTCCGGTCTCACATGACCGGAAACAGCAACTGATTGTGCATCCTTTAAAATAGAATCAATCTCTGTCATAATCAATCCTCTTTGTTAATCCTCTTTGAGATTTTTTGTTACTTCATCAATCTTTTTAGACATCTCAACACCATACTCTATAGACTGGTCTATGATAAATGTAATGGCAGGTGTATTTCTTAAATTGATGTTCTTTGCGAGAGTTCTGCGTATATATCCCTCCGCTGACTTAAGTCCTGCAAGCGTATCAGCCTGTGATTTCTTGTCACCAAGCACACTGATATAAGCCTTTGCTGTCTTTAAATCAGGTGCCACCTCGACAGCAACAACACTTGTCATGGGATTGATACGCGGATCCTTTATCTCACCGCGTATGATATTTGACAGTTCACGCATTACCTCTTCGTTGATACGAATATTTTTTATGCTGTTCTTTCTCATATAATCCCGCTTTCTTTTTATATTAAACCGTAACTATCCGAATAGCTGCATTAATTCAAGATAACCAATATATGATTATCTCGGAACCTCTACCATCTTGTAAGCTTCAACTATATCGAATTCCTGAATATCATTAAATCCGTCAAGACCACACTCATAGCCTGTCTTGACCTCCTTGACGTCATCCTTGAATCTCTTGAGTGAAGCAAGGTCTCCCTCGAATATCTGCTCACCCTCTCTGCTAATTCTGACACGGCAGCCTCTCTCCATAAATCCGTCAAGCACATATGAACCTGCAATGTTTCCAACGCCTGAAGCCTTGAAAATCTGTCTGATTTCCGCATGTCCGATAACCTTCTCCTCAAATACAGGATCAAGCATACCCTTCATGGCAGCAGATACATCCTCGATTGCATTGTAGATGACCTTGTAAAGTCTGATATCTACGCCCTCACGGTCTGCTGTAGCCTTGGCAACAGGATCCGGTCTGACGTTAAAGCCAATGATGATTGCATTTGATGCTGATGCAAGGATAACATCTGACTCGTTGATGGCACCAACGCCGCCATGGATGACCTTGACCACAACCTCCTCATTTGAAAGCTTGACAAGACTCTGCTTAACAGCTTCAACTGAACCCTGTACATCTGCCTTTACGATGATATCAAGCTCCTTCATGTTGCCTGACTGAATCTGTGAGAACAGATCATCAAGTGACATCTTTGCCTTTGTATCCTCAATGAGCTTATTCTTTTCCTCTGAAATATATGTGTCAGAGAATGCCTTTGCCGGTATGAACCTGACTTTGGTGAAG
>ENA-OPFT01001799-OPFT01001799.1-human-gut-metagenome-genome-assembly--contig:-NODE-1799-length-10047-cov-2.162730_pt1 | contig 10047 bp, 9 predicted proteins | sample MGYA00241714_ERZ501560 | MGnify/ENA primary metagenome ERZ501560 (study PRJEB25962, sample SAMEA2042392) | human gut metagenome | biome: human gut; feature: human-associated habitat; material: faeces...
TGCTTGGGATATAATAGAATTGGAATCTCTGTTAGTAAAAAAGTTGGAAATAGTGTGGTAAGACACAGGGTAACCAGATTAATTAGAGAAGCATACCGATTAAACATGGATAAGATTGACAAGGGCTATGACATTGTGTTCGTAGCCAGAGCCGGAGCATATGACAAGAAATACAGAGACATAGAAAGTGCTATGATTCATTTGCTTGGACTTAAAAGAATTGTAAAAAAGGAAAAATAAGTTCATATACGGTGATTAAAATGAAAAAATTGTTAATTGGTTTAATCAGATTTTATCAGAAGTACCTATCAGGATTAAAAAAACATGGTACTTGTAAGTATTTTCCTACATGCTCTCAATATGCCATAGAGGCATTGCAGAAGCATGGGGTGATTAAAGGAAGCCTTTTGGCAATCTGGAGAATACTCAGATGTAATCCTTTTTCTAAAGGAGGATACGATCCAGTTCCATAAAGGAGGACAAAATGTTTCTAACAGCGGAAGATGGTCTTATTCTCGGACCTATTTGCTGGTTATTCGGTAACATCTTTGAACTTATCTATAAGTTCGTTGAGTTGATAACCAAGGCAATGGGTTTCAACTATGTAAATCTTACAGTCTGCGTTATTCTGTTTACTTTCTTTATAAGAGCGTGTTTATTCCCTCTTAACTTTAAGCAGCAGAAATCATCAAAGATCATGGGATTTATACAGCCTGAGATTAAGAAAGCAACTAAGAAATATAATGGCAAGACAGATCAGGAATCTCTCATGAAGAAAAATCAGGAGACACAGAAGATCCAGAAGAAATACGGTGTAAGTCTTACTTCAGGATGTCTTCCAACTCTTATTCAGCTTCCTGTATTCTACGGTCTGTACAGGGTCATTCAGAATATTCCTGTTTATGTATCAGATATGTTGATAAAATATCAGGAAGTTCTTGGGTATATTAAGACAGCAGCACCTAATAATTATTATGAGATAATTAATAAAATTGCCACAGATAATGAAGGTGCTGTTTCAACAGCTTCACAGTATGCTTCCATAATGATGAAGAATGCCGGAAATGGAGTACCATCAGATAATAGTGTGATTGATGTTCTTGATAAGATGTCATCAACAGACTGGCATCAGGTGATGGATGCTTTTAACTTTGGATCAAATACCGATGCTGTAAACAGTGCTGTACAACAGTTCAATAACATGAATAATTGTTTTGGATTGAATATTACAGATGCACCGGGATGGAAGCTTTCATTTGCACTTATCATTCCAATACTTGCAGCTTTATTCCAGTTTATAAGTTCTAAGTATTCAATGGCAGCAAATAATGCAGCAATGAACAATGCATCAGATCCTCAGGCAGCACAGTCTGCAGGTATGATGAAGAGCATGACTTACATGATGCCTATCATGTCATTATTCTTCTGTATTAACCTTCCTATAGCTATTGGTATTTACTGGATTCTCGGTGCGATAATATCTCTTATTACCCAGATGATAATCAATCACCACTACAACAACTGTGATGTTGAGGAACTGCTTAAGAAGTGTGAGACAAAGGCTGCTCTTAAGGAAGCAAAGCGTAAGGCAAAACATCCTAACAAGAAATCTTTCTACGAGAAGATGATGGATGCACAGAATGGTAATGTAAGTGCTGAGGGAGACCAGGCACAGACCATTAACAGAAATGCAAGTACAAGATTAAAGAACTACGTCAACTCAGCGTCAAGTGCTGAAAATGAAGCACTTAATAACAGGGGTAATGTAAAGTATAAGCAGGGAAGTATAGGTTCAAAAGCAAATATCATGCTCCAGTATGGTGATAAAAAGAGCAATGATAATGGAGGAAAGAAATAATGGAATTCGTTGAGTTCAAAGCTAAGACCAAGGACGAGGCACTCACTAATGCATCACTTGAATTCGGCTGTCCTATTGAGTCAATAGAATACGAAGTAGTAAGTGAAGCAAGCAAGGGATTTATCGGTATCGGTGCTAAGCCTTGTATAATAAAGGCAAGAAAGAAGAAGACCTTCGTAGATGAGATCGAAGAATATATTGCAAGCATGCTTGATGCCATGGGCATTGAAGCTAAGATCAATATTGACTACGATGACATTGAGGGTGAGATGAACATTGACCTTGAAGGTTCAGATATGGGTATCCTTATCGGCAAGAGAGGTCAGACATTAGATGCTCTTCAGTATCTTATCAGACTTGCTGTAAATAAGAAGAGCGAGTCTTACATCAAGGTTAAGCTTGATACAGAGAACTACAGAGCAAGAAGAAAAGAAACACTTGAGAATCTTGCAAAAAACATTGCATTCAAGGTAAAGAGAACAAAGAGATCATTTGCCCTTGAGCCAATGAATCCTTACGAGAGAAGAATAATCCACTCAACATTACAGAATGATAAGTATGTAGCTACAAAGAGTGAAGGTGAAGAACCATATCGTAAGGTAATAGTATACTTAAAGAAGTATGACAGAAGATAATCAATAATATATTCTGAAAAGGAGTATATTCCAATAACCCCGTATTTGATTTCAGTACCAAATACGGGGTATTTTCTTGCTATTTTACACTATATTGATACTCCATATCACTGTAACTTATGGATTGTCGCTTATTAGTCAATTAAATCTGTGAGAAGATACTAAAAGATAGAAAGAAAAATTTGATTATTTTTGAATGAGTGTTCTTCATTCTTGACAGAAAGCATATACATGATTATAATGTTACTCATAGTCAACATTGAAAGGAGAGCCAACATGACGCGGAACGCAATAAGTCTTTTTTCTTCGTCAGGGATTGGCGATTTGGGGTTAAAAGCCAACGGCATAGATACTATCATAGGCTGTGAACTGCTTGAAGATAGAATGAATCTATTCCACAATAACTACCCAAACGCAAAATGCTTTCAAGGCGATATATGGTCGCTGAAAGATAAAATCATAGAATATTACAGAGCTACATATACCGAATCACCGTTTTTAATTCTTGCAACGCCGCCCTGCCAAGGAATGTCATCAAACGGAATGGGCAAGATGCTTAATGATTACAGAAAAGGACTACGTCCCAAAATGGACGAAAGGAACAGGCTAATAATTCCAGCTCTTGATATTATAGTAGCTTTGCGCCCGAAATGGGTTATTCTCGAAAATGTCGCTAATATGACGAATACCTTTATATATGATGAACATAATGAACTTATTAACATTATAGACTATATCAAACGTATATTGGGAGATGATTATTTCGGTGAGCCTACTGTCATTGATGTGGCGGATTATGGAGTTCCCCAACATAGGAAGCGTTTGATTACCGTGCTTTCTCGAAGTGATAATGATAAAGCTAAAAAAATCTTTTCAAGTAAGGGAAGATTATTGCCGGATTATACACACTCTAAGGAAGATACTTTTTTTACTCATCATTGGGTTACTTTAAGAGAGGCTATAGGTGAACTTCCGTCATTGAGAGCAGAAAAAGGAAAAAACAAGACTGCTGGTTACAACGGTTTGCACAAAGTCCCGTTGCTTGATGAAAAAAAACTGTTCTGGGTAGATAACACTCAAGAGGGCGATACAGCATTTAATAACCAATGTGTAAATCCTGCCTGTGGTTATCAAGGAAACAAAACGCATGGAGCTTCACATGATAAAGACGGCATAAATAAATCACATGCAGATACGCCCTTGTATTGTGAAAAATGTGGTTCTCTATTGCCGCGTCCATGGGTTGAAGATAAGAAAACAGGAAAAAAGCGACTAATGAAGGGCTTTGTCAGCGCATACAAGCGCATGAAATGGGATGAACCAGCAAGCACATTGACGCAAAATTTCCAGTATGCTTGTTCAGATAACAAAATACATCCAAATCAAAGCCGGGTTCTGTCGCTTTACGAGGGATTAGTGCTACAATCGATTGCCGATTATGAGTATTCATTCTGCGTTAATGGCAAAACTTGCGGAGATGTTCTAATAAGAGATACTATAGGTGAAAGCGTTCCACCGCGGGTTATTGACTTAATTTGCGCATATATTCTAGAACTTTCATTATAATAAAAAGGGGGCTTTTGCCCCCTTAATTATTTTACTCTATGACCTATCCACTTTCTACTCGCAAGGGCTTCTATGTACGGTTCTGAATCTATAACTGCAATCCAGCCTTGACACATTTTTTTCACACCAGCTGAAGTCATAATAGAAACGCTTGTTGTCCTGCCGCCGTCTGATTTTGGTTGTACAATTTTACCCCAATCATCAATAGTAAGGTCGTTACGATAGAAACACGCCGCAACTGTAGGAACTTCATCTATAAAATCCCAAAAGATAGAAAGTAAGTTGTTCGTTTCTCTATGGTGTGCTTTCCAATCAAAAGAAGTAAGCTTATCAATCCGTTGTTCACCTATAAGTGGTTTGGGTGTTATGGATGCAGAGGGGGTACTGCCACAGGTGGCTTTTACTTCTACACCACCATATTTGAATGGACTAAACAAGGCTTTATCTTTAGGATATTTCTTTCCTGCCATTTCGGTATAAAGGGATTGATAATATTTAAGGCGCTGAATTGTGTTTGTCCTCAATAGGTCAGGATAGCCGTCTTGATGTAAATTGGAATGCAGATTCCCATCAGAAAAGCGTTCAACACTTTTTGCGAAGTATTCACCTACCATTCCGCTAAGATTGCGCATTCCTAATACTTCAAAAATGTTTATATCGAATTGTTTTGTCTGTTCGTCCAGTGTGCGAATCGCATTATTACAGAAATTTACAGCTTCAATCAATTTTCCGTTGCTAATGATTTTTTCACCCTCAATAAGAATGGCATTTCTGTCGTTTACGATATAGTCCATAACACGTTCTTCCTCTCTTATAAATCTTGAAAGAATATTGCAAATGTGCAATCCAATGCTTTAATGATTTTTTCAAGGTTGACTATGGATATATTTCTTTTGCCATTCTCTACACTTGCAATATAAGTTCTATCTATGCCCGCCGCTAAAGCTAATTTTTCTTGACTTAATCCGGCTGCTGTTCTCAATTCGCGGATTCTACTTCCGACCTTCTGCTTTATCATTGCAAATCACCTCGCTTGCTTATATATTATATTTTTACTGTTGACTTTAAATCAACGGATTATAAGTCACAACACAATATTTTACCAGTGTAAGGTAGAAAAACAGGTGCAAAAATACCTGCTTGAATGCTGCGTATTAAGTTTTGAACAGGGCTTTATTCTTTCTTGCAGTACAGCGTCAAGTCCTCTTTGTACCCTTCAAAGGTATCAATGCGGGTGATATTATACAGCGTTCCATTGTAGCGAACTACATTCGCCGTTGTCAGGTCAATGTGGTAATTTATGCGGTACAGAGAGTCAGGGTGTCGGGTATAACCTTTTGCAGTGCGGAGTTTGCCATACAATTTACAAACAGATATTTTAGGGTTATGTTTGTGATAATTTTGTATCCATTTCAACTCTTCATCTGTGTGTGTATTGGGATGTTTAGAGAGAGGTTTGTGGGATCTATTAAGCAGAGAAGCTTTAGTATCATCGAATTTTTTGTTCCAACGCATGAGGGAAGATTTAGATATGTGATATCTTCGGCAAACGAAAGAAACTCCAACGCCGGTACGATAGAGTTTGACGGCATAATATTTAGTTTAAATTTCATGTGGCAAATATCGCTGTGAATATGTTATTGTATTCATGACGGTTAAGTACTCCTTTTCTATGGAAATTTGGTTTGGCGATTAAAATTCTAAAGTACTTAATCGTTTTTGTATAGAGGGAAGGTGTCACATCAATTGTAACCCTACACATTGCACCATGGCTTTTTAGTAAATTGAGATTGATTAGAAATAATATAAGTAATATAATGATTTCGTGTGTAATTTTACAGGATTTTTAATCAGATGTGCCAGGTTTAACTAATATTGCAGATTAGTGTTAATATTAATTCGAAAAAATCTGACATGATATTAAGTCAACAGGAGAAGAAAAATGTTTTTAACTGACACCATATGTGCCATTGCAACAGGAATGGGAAATGCGGGTATAGGAATAATCAGAATAAGCGGTTCAGAAGCCATAAATATAGCTTCAAAGGTCTTTAAGCCTGCAAATGATAAAAAGATTGTTAAGACCATGAAGAGCTATACTGCGGCATTTGGTGGTGTGTATGACGGAGATAATATGATAGATGAGGGAATACTTCTGCTTATGAAGGGTCCTCATACATATACCTGTGAGGATGTATGTGAGCTTCAATGTCATGGAGGTGTCCATGTGTTAAAGGAGGTTCTGGAGGCTGTTATAAAAGCAGGAGCAAGAATCGCTGAACCGGGTGAATTCACCAAGAGAGCCTTTCTAAACGGCAGGATAGATATGTCACAGGCAGAGTCGGTTATGGGCATAATAAATGCCAAGAATGATTTCGCAGTGAAATCCTCTCTCGTCCAGTTAAAGGGAGAATTAAAAGACAGGATAACAGAGATGAGAGATACCATACTCTACAATACAGCATTTATAGAATCGGCATTGGATGATCCGGAACATTATAGTTTGGAGGGTTATCCACAGAAGCTGCGTGTTATTGTGGATAACATGGTTGATAATGTTGATAAATTGTTAGCTACTTATGACAACGGAAGAGTCCTGAAGGAGGGTATAAAGACTGTGATCGCCGGTAAGCCAAATGCCGGAAAGTCCTCACTTTTAAACCTTTTACTGGGGGAAGACAGGGCTATAGTAACTGAGATAGAGGGAACTACCAGGGATACTCTTGAGGAAGTTGTCAACATTAACGGAATAATATTAAATATTGTAGATACAGCAGGAATAAGATCAACAGATGATGTTGTGGAAAAGATAGGTGTGGATAAAGCTCTTAAGAATGTGGATAACGCAGACTTAATTCTATATGTTGTAGACGGCTCAAAACAGTTAGATGATAACGACAGCCAGATAATAAGCCACATTAAGGGCAGAAATGTTATCACAGTGATCAATAAATCAGACCTTGATGTAGTTGTGGATAAGTTGTGGATAAGTGAAGAATTACCTGGTGATATAATAGAAATCTCAGCAAAATACGGTGACGGAAAGGAAGAATTGTATAACATTCTCAATGACAAATTCTTTTCGGGACAGTTACAGTACAATGATGAATTGTACATCACCAACAGTCGTCACAAGGATGAGCTTATAAAGACCAGAGAAAGTCTTTCAAAGGTTATAGAAAGTATAGACATGGGAATGGAGGAGGATTTCTTCTCAATAGACCTTTTAGATGCCTATGAACATCTTGGCATGATACTCGGTGAAACCATGAGAGACGATCTGGCAGATAAAATATTTGCAGAGTTCTGTATGGGAAAGTAAAAAAAAATTGGAGGACATGGAAATGCCTTATTTAGAGGAAGAATATGATGTGGTTGTAGTTGGTGCAGGACATGCAGGCTGTGAGGCTGCCCTGGCGTCAGCAAGACTTGGATTAAATACAATAATATTTACAGTGAGTATGGACAGCGTTGCCATGATGCCATGTAATCCCAATGTAGGAGGAAGCTCCAAGGGACATCTTGTAAGGGAGCTTGACGCTCTCGGCGGTGAGATGGGCAAGAACATAGATAAGACATACATCCAGTCCAAGATGTTAAATTCATCTAAGGGACCTGCTGTACACTCTCTCCGTGCCCAGGCTGACAAGAAGAATTATTCGGCAACCATGAAGGAGACTCTTGAGAACACTGACAATCTTACCTTGAGACAGGCAGAGGTTTCGGATCTTATATTGGGTGAGGACGGAAGAAGTGTTGTGGGTGTTAAGACATTTTCAGGTGCCATATACCATGCAAAGGCAGTTATCCTTGCCACAGGTACATATCTTAAGGCGAGGTGCATATATGGTGATGTGGTAAATCATACAGGACCAAACGGACTTATGGCTGCAAATCACCTGTCCCAGTCAATGAGTGACGTGGGAATAGAGATACGAAGGTTTAAGACCGGTACGCCGGCAAGACTTGATAAGAGATCCATTGATTTCACCCAGATGGAGGAGCAAAAGGGTGATGAGCATGTAGTGCCATTTTCATTTACCAACACAGAGGACGATATAAAGAGAGACCAGATAAGCTGTTGGCTTTGCTATACAAATGAAGAAACCCATGAGATCATAAGGAATAACATAAATCGTTCACCGTTATTTTCAGGGGTGATCGAAGGAACAGGACCAAGATACTGCCCTTCCATAGAGGATAAGGTCATGAAGTTCCCTGACAAGAACAGACATCAGATATTTATCGAACCTGAGGGTGAGAATACAAATGAGATGTACATGGGCGGAATGTCATCTTCTCTTCCGGAGGACGTGCAATATGCAATGATAAGGAGCATGAAGGGACTTGAACATGCAAAGATCGTGAGAAATGCCTATGCCATCGAGTATGACTGCATAAATGCCATTAACCTTAAGCCTACGCTGGAATTTAAGGATGTGGCAGGCTTGTACGGAGCAGGACAGATAAACGGCAGTTCAGGTTATGAGGAGGCTGCTGTACAGGGACTTATGGCAGGTATAAATGCTGCCCTTAAGATACTCGGAAGAGATCCTCTCGTGCTTGATAGATCCCAGGCATATATCGGAGTCCTTATTGATGATCTTGTCACAAAGGAAACCAGGGAGCCTTACAGAATGATGACCAGCCGTGCCGAGTACAGACTGCTGTTAAGACAGGATAACGCAGACCTGAGACTTACGGATATAGGTCATGACATAGGTCTTATAGATGATGAAAGATATAAGAAGTTCTGCCATAAGAGGGAGCTTATCAACAGTGAGATAGACAGACTTGATAGTACAATGGTAGGGGCAAATAAGAGTATACAGGAGTTCCTTACATCTATGGGATCCACAACTCTTAAGACTGCCGCAAGCCTTTCAGAGCTTATCAGAAGACCTGAGCTTTCTTATGAGGCGATAGCACCTATCGATCCTGAGAGAAATGAGCTTCCGGAGGATGTTATCGATCAGATCAATATATCCATTAAATACAAGGGATATATTGATAGGCAGAAGGAACAGGTAAATCAGTTCAAGAAGCTTGAAAACAGAAGGATACCTGAGGATATTGACTACAATGATGTTACAAATTTAAGGAAAGAGGCAAGGCAGAAGCTTATACTCATAAAGCCTGAGAACATAGGGCAGGCAAGTCGTATATCAGGAGTAAGCCCTGCGGATGTTACAGTGCTACTTATTTATCTTAAGTCGAGAAAGTAACAGGAAATGGAAAAAAGTATGGAATTATTAAAGGATATATGTGGACAGTTTGGAGTGGAACTGAATGATGAGCAGATCAGTCAGTTCAATACATATTATGAAATGCTTATTGAGTGGAATAAGGTAATGAATTTGACCTCCATAACAGAGAAGAAGGATGTAATGTATAAGCATTTTGCAGACAGTCTTCTTATTGCTAAGTTTAAAGATATGAAAGAACCTTTGAAGGTTATAGACGTTGGAACAGGTGCAGGATTTCCGGGAATTCCTCTGAAGATTGCTTTTCCAGAGCTGAATATAACACTTATGGATTCGTTGAATAAGAGATTAAAGTTCCTCGATGAAGTTATAGATGAACTTGGACTGCAGGATATCCACACTGTTCATTCAAGAGCAGAGGATGGAGGTAGAGATGAGATGCATAGAGAAAAATATGATCTGGCTGTATCCAGGGCAGTTGCCAATCTTGCAACTCTGTCGGAATGGTGTATTCCATTTGTCAAGCCGGGTGGATATTTTGTATCTTATAAGTCAAATGCTTTGCCGGAAGAGATGCGGGATGGAAAGAAAGCAATCAGGATTCTTGGGGGACAGGTCGAGAACATATTTAATACGAATATACCGGAGACCAATAACCAGAGAAGCTTTGTGTTTGTAAAGAAGATTGCAAATACAGACAACAAGTACCCGAGAAAAGCGGGAGCTGCTAAAAAGCCAATAGCATAAAAAAATAAAACAGCCTCAAATGGCTGTTTTATTTTTT
>ENA-OPFT01001801-OPFT01001801.1-human-gut-metagenome-genome-assembly--contig:-NODE-1801-length-10024-cov-1.692146_pt1 | contig 10024 bp, 6 predicted proteins | sample MGYA00241714_ERZ501560 | MGnify/ENA primary metagenome ERZ501560 (study PRJEB25962, sample SAMEA2042392) | human gut metagenome | biome: human gut; feature: human-associated habitat; material: faeces...
TCCGGGAGTGACCTCATTCAGCATTACGACCAATGCGGAAGCACCGGCGTAGATTGCAAGAGAAAAAAGCGTCAGCTGCGTACGCTGCTGTTTCTGCCGCTCGTCAAAAATTTCCTTTTCACTGCCCGGCTCTCCGAGTATGATTTTCTCGCAGAATTTGTCAAAACTCTTCATGCTCATTTTTGTTCCCCTCCCAGAATAAATCGTCTAATGTTTTCCCAAGCGCCCTGCATATGGAGATACACAGGTTTATCGTCGGGTTATAGTCGCCGTTTTCTACCGCGTTTATCGTCTGCCGGGTCACTCCGGTCTTTTTGGCAAGCGCTTCCTGCGACATATCAAGCGCCGCTCTTGCCGCTTTTAGTCTGAGATTTTTTGCCATTATCTCACCTCACATTCAGTATAACATATATTTTTCATAATGTCAAGTATATCTTACATAATGACAAAAATATTTTCGCTTGATTTTTACAGCGGCAATGGGCATAATATTTTTATACATTATAATATATGCAGGAAAACTGCATTACGTCGATATGAGCATTTAATCCCGCTTGTTATTTCCTTTTATATTTCTCCGACGTCTGCAAATAGTAAAAGCGTGACGGAGAAATTTCTCCGAATGAGTTGATCGGGGTGAAAAGATGGAAAGAGCAGGCAGACTTATTTCCGGATTACTGTGTTGGCTTATCGCAATGTCAATAAGTGCTTTCGGAATAAAAGGCGTCATTCTGTCCGGAGGGAGCACGGTACAGACTGGCAGCAATCACATAAGTTCAATATCTGAAAGACGTTTTGAAAATATAAGACAGTTTTCCGGCAGCCGCATTTGCAATTTATCGGCAGAAAACCAGGCTGAAAGGAAAATGCTTGTTCCAGGCGGCACGCCGTTTGGAATAAAGCTGCGCACTGACGGAGTAATGGTGGTTTCAGTCAACAAGGGCTCCCCGGCAGACCGCGCGGGAATAAAGCCCGGGGACATGATATCCAGTGTAAACGGAGTTCCGGTGCAGACAAATTCCGGAATAGCCGAGGCAGTGCAGCTGTCGCCGTCGGAATGCACTATAGTTGTATCAAGAGGAAGCAGCGAAAAATGCATTCGCCTGGTTCCGGAAGCAGCCAACGGACAGTACCGCATAGGAACATGGGTGCGTGACAGCGCTGCAGGCATCGGCACTTTAACGTATTTTGACCCGGCGACTGGCTCGTTCGGTGGACTTGGGCACCCGGTGAGCGATGTGACTACCGGGGAACTGATGCCGATTTCCAGCGGTGAAATAACGAATGCCGGGATATTCAGCGTAATGAAAGGCTGCGACGGCGAAGCAGGCGAACTATGCGGCGACCTCTGCCCGGGAATTCTCGGAAAACTTTCAGCCAATACACCGGTGGGAATATTCGGCACAATGAACGCTGAACCGACCGGGAGCGCCATACCAATGGCATTCCGTGATGAAGCGGAATGCGGTCCCGCGGTGATACTCGCCACCATAGAGGGCTGCGAGCCGCAGGAATACACCATCGAAATCGAAAAGATCAATATGTACGCCATCAGTGGCACTAAAAGCATGGTGATAAGGGTGACTGACGAGCGGCTGATCTCCGAAGCGGGGGGCATAGTACGCGGAATGAGCGGAAGCCCGATAATACAAAACGGAATGCTTGTGGGAGCGGTAACGCACGTATTTCTCAACGACCCCACCAGGGGGTATGCCGTATTCGCGCAGACCATGATGGAGCAAATGGACGAAGTATCCACAGCCGCCGCTTCAGGCGGTTACATATTATGGGCTGTTATTCAAAAATTCTGCATTTTAATTCAATAATCCTCATAAAGACCTTGATTTATCAGAAAAATCTGCTATAATAATATAGTAGAACCGCTCAGACGGTTCAGCGGGGATTTTACAGAGACAAAAAAGTGAGGTTATTGTTATGGATAAGGTACTTCTGATCGGAGAGCCGATGGAACTGTTGCTTGCTGAAGAAGAAGGCGCACTGGCTGATACCGTGCATTTCCACGCAAGCGTTTCAGGCGCTGAGATAAATGTCGCTGTGGGACTTTCACGGCTCGGTCTCTGCCCCAAGTTTATGACAAGACTTGGCGACGACCCCAGGGCACAGAGAATACGCGCATTCATGAAAGCAAACGGAATTTCTGACGACCTTATCATAACCGACCCGTACCATCTCACAGGTTCCATGATGAAGAGCAAATCTGAACCCGGGAAGCATGAGATATACTACTTCCGGCAGGACTCCGCAGCATCGTTCCTCTGCGAGAACGATATTGACGGGATAGACCTTTCCGATATAAGAGCGGTGCATTTTACCGGGATATTCCCGACCATCTCGAATTCTGCAGCAAAGGCTGCACGCCGTCTTGTGGAGCGTGCAAAGGAGAATTCCATTACAGTGGTGTTTGACCCCAACCTCCGCAGCCAGCTTTGGGACAGTTCCCCGGAAACGATGGCGCTGCTTAATGAATTTGCGGCTCAGTCTGACGTTTTTCTGCCCAGCCTGAAGGAAGCTGAGAGCCTCTGTGGACTTAACGACCCCGAAAATATAGCAGATCATTACATTTCCCTGGGTACAAAAAAGGTAATCGTCAAACTCGGAAAGCAGGGCGCTTTCTACAAGAGCCGTGTCGAAAGCGGAATAGCGCCGACATTCCGGGCTGACGCCGTTGTTGACACAGCCGGTGCGGGCGATGGTTTCGCTGCGGGGCTTATCAGCGGTATCTGCGATGAAATTCCCCTTGGCGAGTCTGTTTTCCGTGCAAACGCCGTTGGCAGCATGCAGATACAGAATGCCAGCGATAACGCTGGTTTGCCCACAATGGAGCAGCTGAGAGAATACATGCTCGACCACCGTTTTGTAGACGCCCAGCCTGATTTCTGACGACCGGAGATTAAAATGACCCTATACGCCACTGACCTTGACGGGACGCTGCTTCGTTCCGACAAAAGCATATCTGACGAGAGCGCTGAACTGCTGAACAGGCTGACTGAAAGCGGCGTGCTGTTCACATTTGCGACGGCGCGTTCATGGTCCAGCGCCTCTCCCCTGCTCACAAAGCTTGATCTCAGATGCCCCGCTGTAACATTCAACGGGGTTTTTGTCGTTGACCCCAGGGACGGCCGCCATATCGTCGAGAATATTTTTCCGGATTCTTCTCTCAGGTTGGCTGTTGATTATTTCAACCGTAATGAACTTTCGCCGCTTGTGTATTCATACATAGACGGCAGGGAACGCGTAAGCTACCTTGAAAGCAGGCTTGACGACGTTTACGGCTATGTGAGCACCCGGCAGGGCGACAAGCGGCTGCGCCCTGTGAAAACCCGCGAAGAGCTTTTCCAGGGGCGCATATTCTATTTCACGCTGCTTGACCCCAAAACGGATATTGCCGAACTCGACAGCGTTTTCAGCCGTGAGAATGGCTTTGCTGTGAATTATATGCCCGACACATACAACAAAAACGAAATATGGTATGAGATATTTTCAGCGGGCACGCCAGCAAGGCAAGCGCGCTTCTCCAGGTGATGGAACTCACACACGCTGACAGGCTGGTGTGTTTCGGCGATAACAACAACGATATGTCGATGATAATGTCCGCTGACACCGGCGTTGCAGTCGCGAATGCGTGCGATGAACTGAAAAAGGCGGCCGATATCGTTATAGATTCCAACGATGAGGGCGCCGTTGCAAAGTACATAGCAAGAGAAAACGGCATTGAAGCGCCTGCGGTTCATGTTACAACTGACAGCGAACGCTTTTCAAAAGCGCTCAGCGCTGCAATGACCCGCGTCCGCGGAATGCACGGTTCCGTTGGGACTCAGAACGAAAAGCTGATACACGCCGCTCTCAAAAACTACTATTCACCTTACGGCGACGACCAGGAAGTGCGTATAGGAAAATTCTTTGCTGACGCCGTAAACGAGGACGGAATTTACGAAATACAGACCCGCAGCCTGTACCTGCTTAAGGAAAAGCTGACCGAATTCACACAGGCAGCGCATGTCACAATAGTCCACCCGATGATTGCGAAATCACGGAATGTGTACATCAATTCCAATACAGGAGAAGTGCTGGACGAAACATCGTTCCGGCATGTAAACCGCAAACTCGCCATGTTTGAGGAGCTTTATTCGATAAGGGAGCATCTTCCAGACAGCCGTATCACGATAATTCTTGCAAGGCTGAACGTAGAAAAGCGCATTGCTTACCCCAGTGACAAAATCCCCGACATGAAAAGCAGCTCAGTCCGGAAAAAGGCGCAGATAACCAGAATCCCCCTGGAACTGGTGGAAGAAATACGAATTCCGCTGCCGGGAGGGCTGAGAATATTCCTCCCGGAAGGGCTGCCGGGGGAGTTCACAAAGGCGGAGTTCTGTAAAATTGCAAAGGAACCCGCATCATCATTGCGCCTTGAGGTACTCCGCGCTGCCGGAATCATCGAAAAAACCGGCTGCCAGGGGCGCAGATACGTCTATTCGCTGAGCAAGGGAGGTCAACCATGACAGAAGTCATTACGGGCAGGGCCTGCGCAGATGTCACCGGCAGGCTTTACGACAGAATAGTCAGCCCCGTCGGGAGCGGCTGTGAGGCTACTGTCATAGTCCCCGACCAGTTTGTTTTCGAAACCGAACGCGCGCTTTTCCGCAAGTGCTCGGAAAGCGGGCACACTGAACTTTTCCAGCGGATACGCGTCAGGACAATCGCAAGAATTTCCGATGAAATAGTGAACAGATACGGCTCGGAACTCCCGCCCGCAGACGACATAACCAAAAGCGTGATAATGTACCGCGCAGTCCGCAGCCGCAATGTGGAACTTTCGACCCTTGGCAGGATTTCAAGAAAACCAGGCTTCGCGCCGGGCATGGTGCAGACTGTTTCTCTTTTCAAGACGGCTGGAATAGACGCAGCACGGCTCTCCGAAAAGCTGCTCGGCGACATGCCCCCGGTTGAAAGTCCCGCTCTGCTTGCAAAACTGAAGGACATCAGCGCGCTTTATACGGAATACGACCAGATACTTTCCAACCACTACACCGACAAGCTGGACGTGACCATGCGCGCGGCTGATTACGCCTCGCGATATGACTGGTGCTCCGGGAAACAGATTTTCGTTGACGGGTTCAATTCATTTTCCGGCAGTCAGCTGATGCTGCTGAAAACAGTATCGGAGCGCGCGGATTATGCGTGCTTTGCTTTCGTGTGCGACAAAAACGACGAGCGCGATATTTTCCGCACGATTTCTGCGGATATAGACGCACTTTCCGGTGAGGACGGGATACCCGAACCGATATGCGAAAACACACGCGGCATGGCAACGGGCATAGTAAGGGCTTCGGAGCATATCTGGAGCAACACTCCCGACCCTGAAGCTGATATGTCCAGCGTGAGAGTGATACGCGCCGACGATGTATACGGCGAGATGGACTTCATTGCCGCTGAGATAAAAAGGCTCGTCAGCGAGGAGGGCTACCGCTATGGCGAAATTGCAGTGCTGTGCTCCACTCCGGCTGAACACCGCACGCCGGCTGAGAGCTCATTCGCAAAATATGAGATACCTCTTTTCTGCGATATTCCCGAGGTGATACTCAACGCCCCGCTCACAAACCTGATACTTTCCCTGCTGAAAGCGCTCGACGAGCCCAGTGCGGAAAATCTGCTCAGCTATGTCCGCAGCAGCTTTCTGCGCGTCAGGGGCGACAAGGGGGAATTCAGGGCGCTTTCGCTGGCAGATATAGACAGCTTTGACGGGTATATCTTCCGCTGGCAGCTTCACGGCGACCAGCTGCAGTCTGAGTTCACAACGGACAAGATGAGCAAGGAGGACTGCGCACAGGCTGAGCGCGCCGAGCAGGTACGCATTGCCGCGATAGTTCCCGTAATGCAGCTGCGCGACGATATACGTGAAAAATCCAAAGCCCATGAGTGCACCGGCGCATGGCTCAGCGAACGTATCTGCAGTTTCCTTTTCACAGAAACCGGAATAGAACAGGCAGTGCTTTCCTCAGAAAATGGCGGCTCTGCGCTGTGGGATATACTGGTTTCCATATTTGAAGCTATTCACTCGGCTCTTTCAGACGAGGAAATATCCGTCGGAGACTATTATGCGCTTTTCCGCGACATATGTTCCCAGGCCGAACTTGCAAAGCCGCCGCAGCTGGTGGACTGCGTTATTCTGGGCGACACGGGGAGAACAAGGGCAGACAACATCAAAGCGGCTTTCATAGCCGGCGCATGCTACGGAATGTTCCCCGATGAAAGCAGCGGCTGCGGGCTTTTCTCTGAATATGAAGCGGAATTGCTCGGCGACAGCGACATAAAGATAAGCATGAAGCAGGAGGAGCGGTATCACTACAACCGCTATCAGGCTTACCGTGCGATGACGCTCGCTTCCGACAGGCTGTACCTCACTTACCCGTCGCTCAGCACGGCATGCGATACGCTCACACGGTCGGAAGTTATAAACGACCTGCTGGAGCTTTTCCCGCAGATACACGAGGAATACGCAGGAGATGAAGCGCGCTTCGGCGATGCATTCTACTGCCGTACCGCGAATTCCCTCAGGGCAAGGTACGCTTCGCTCTTCGGCGACAAGGACGCCCGCCGCAGGAGCACGCTGAAACGCGCACTGGAACTTTCCGGCGACGGAAGCTACGCAAAGCGCCTTGAAAGGCTCGTGCTAGAACGCCCTGCCGCTTACCGTCACAGACTATCCCCAGATACTGCAGAAAAGCTGTTCCGGGGTAATCGTGTTTCCGCGACCAAGCTTGAGGGACTTAACAAATGCAGGTTTGAGTACTTCTGCAAGTACGGTCTGAAAGTCAGGGAGCGGCGCACGCTGAATGCCGCTAATTCCGAAGTCGGCAGCGCGGTGCACTACGTTCTCGAAAAAACGCTTTCGGAATACTGCACCAGAATGAAGGAGTTCTTCCGGCTGACGCGGGAACAGCTGACCGACATCTCGTCAAAATATCTGCAGGAATACGCAGACCTCCACATGGGCGGCAGCGAGAACCGCACGCTGGCGTTCAACTATATGTACAACGGACTTGCCACCAGCTGCGCAGATCTGCTGGTGATACTGCAGAACGAGTTCCGCAGCCGTGAATACAGACCGGTGCTGTTCGAACTGCAGTTCAGCGACGGAAACAAGGCAGAGCTTCCAAAGATAAACGATGAACAGACCGGGGAACAGATCACGCTGGACGACCTCAGCGACCACCCGGAGCCGCTACCGCTAAAGACGAACTCTCTTTCAGTTGCGCCGCTCAGGATAAAGGTGAACGACCGTATCACCGTTGCAATAACGGGTATCGTTGACCGTGCGGATATGTTCCGCAGCGAGGGTGGAAACGAATATATCAGGATCGTGGATTACAAGACCGGAGGGCATGCGTTCAAGCTGTCAAATGCGTTATATGGTGTGAATACCCAGATGCTGGTGTATCTCATTGCGCTGACTGACGCAAATCCGCAGGTGACGCCGGGCGGCGTGAGCTACCTCACCGCGCGAATGACCGACGCAGCCAGCACCCCCGCGGGACTTCTCGCGCTGCTGACAAAGGGACATTACCCCAGCGGAATGTGCATAAAGGACGACGACACCCGCGCGGAAATGGAACAGTTCGCGGAACGATACGCACGCGCGATACTTCTGCCCGGAGACGACATAAGCAAGAAGAAGCTCAACCCCCGCGAGGACGCGCAGCCTACCCCGTCGCAGTTCAGAAAACTCAGGGAAGAGATACTCAGCCAGACGGAAAGCGTGCTGCGCAGGCTCTATAACGGCGATGTGCAGGCAGTCCCCACGATATATACCGAAGAGGGAAAAGCCGGGCAGCAGCGCTCCTGCCTTTACTGCAGATATAAGGGCGTGTGCGGAAACCAGGACAGCCACGGAGTGATAGTTGACGAGGGCGTGACCGAAAGGAAACTCGGTGTTATCGGCGTTGACGAAGAACCTGAAAAATCCCCGGAAAACAAGCCGCTTGACGAAGCAAAGCCAGAAATCGCCCCAAAAACAAAACGCCGCAGAAAGAAACCGGCAGACGACGATGACAACGGATTTATCGGCAGTCTTATCTGAAACAGGAGAACGATATGAGCAAAGCAATTAAATGGACAGATGAGCAGGAAGCGGCGATAGGCTTTCCGTCTGACCGCTCTGCGTGCGTTACTGCAGCTGCGGGAAGCGGAAAGACTGCGCTGCTCGTCGAGCGCGTTGTCCGGCTGATAAAGGGCGACCCCGAGCGAGATATTCTCCCGGTGAGCGCTGATAAATTCGCGATACTCACATTCACCAGGAATGCGGCAGACGAATTCCGCACCAGAATGACCCGTGCCATCGACGAGGCTTCCCGCAGCCGCGAGGAGAATTCCGTTTCCCGGGAGCAGCTGATAAAATTCCGCAGCTCGGTGATAAGCACGATAAACTCGTTCTGCCTCGGCGTACTCCGCGAGAATGCGGAACTTTTCGACCTGCCCGTAAATTTCTCGATAGTCGAGGAAAGCAAGGGTCTGATAATGCGCCAGAACGCTCTCGACAACGCTATGGAGTACTTTTATTCGGAAGATTTCGTCAGTGATTTCCCTGACGTTTATTCTGGCTTTGGTGGAAAATTCACTGAAACCGACCGTGCGGAACTTGGGAAAAATGCCCGGGAACTTCTCCACAAATCGTTCTCATTCAGCACCGACGCAAAGCTTCGCGAGGCTGTAACGGCAGTCTACCTGAAATCGACGTCGCTTGCCGACAGCGATGAATGGCTCGACGGCTGCGCTTCGGTATTCAGCAGCGTTGACGAGATGGAAAAGCGCTTTCTTCCGGTCATCGTCAGCGACCTGCGGCGACAGTGCAGGCTTCTTTCCGCATGCCTCAGGAGATATGAGGGTATCTGCGAACAGGCTGACGAAAGCTTCTACGACAGGTTTCAGTCGGTATTCGAAGTGGATAAGTGCGCAGTGGAAACGCTTCTTTCCGCGTTCGATAAAGCCTTCCCCGATGAAAAAGCCCCCGCAGTCGCGGATTTCGAGGTGTTCAGCAGCGAATGCCCGAATCTTACATTCGGCGTGTTCAGCCGCAGTGGAATTCCCCGCAACAACCCTGATTACAAGCAGATGAAAGCCGACGTTGACGCGGTGCGCAAGCGCATTCAGAAGTACTGCGCAGATATCCGCGATGGCTGCGGGTATTCTACGGAAATAGTGCGGAATGAAATAGTCCCGCAGCAGATGGCAGTAACCGGGCTTATCATGCTTGTCCGTCGCCTGCAGCTGGAATTCACGACGCTCAAAAGAAAAGCAGGCGTGGTGGATTTCGCGGACTGCGAGAGAATGCTGCTGAACAAACTCAGAGATGACAATTCCAGTCTGCGCGGGGAACTTTCCAAAAGATACCAGTGCATTATCCTTGATGAATTCCAGGATACGAACGACCTGCAGTTTGAGATATTCAGGCTTATCTCCCGCGATGAGGGCAACCTGTTTTTCGTTGGCGATATCAAGCAGTCCATATACGCATTCCGCGGGGGTAATCCTGAGATAATGGCGCGCTGCTGCATGCCTGGCAGCGGTTATGAGAAACTCCCGCTGAACAGGAATTTCCGCAGCCGGGAAAGCGTTATAAATTCCGTCAACGCTATGTTTGAAGGAGTTATGACCCGTAAATACGGCGAGGTGGACTATTCCGACAACAACCAGCTGGCAAAGGGCGCAAAATACCCTGACAGCGACGCAGACTATTCAACAGAAATGTACCTGCTGGACTTCCCCGCCCGCGAAAAGCCGTCCGGAAATTCCGACGAAACCGACGAGCAGTCGGACGAACTACGTCTGGAAGCCACAAACCCGGTAGCGGAAGCGCGCTTCACCGCCTCGCTGATACGGAAAATGGCGCAGGAAAGGTTCCCGGTAAAACTTGACGATGAAAATACGCGCCCCTGCACCTGGGGAGATTTCGCGATACTTCTGCGGTCGAAAACGCATTTCGCAGATTACCGCTCGGAACTTGAAA
>ENA-OPFT01001802-OPFT01001802.1-human-gut-metagenome-genome-assembly--contig:-NODE-1802-length-10018-cov-1.943190_pt1 | contig 10018 bp, 7 predicted proteins | sample MGYA00241714_ERZ501560 | MGnify/ENA primary metagenome ERZ501560 (study PRJEB25962, sample SAMEA2042392) | human gut metagenome | biome: human gut; feature: human-associated habitat; material: faeces...
TTCCGGCTGCGGTATCGGCTGTCCACGATGTTGTAGATCTGCTCCAGTGTGTACTCGGTGCCACGCTCCATGCCGAAGTCGTCAATAATAAGCAGGGGATAGCGGCAGAGCTTGTCCACGACCTCATTTCGCCCGGAAAAGCTGCGGTTCAGCTCGTTCAGGATTCGGGCAAAGTTCGTCATACGCACAGGCACCTCCTGCTCCATCAGAGCGTTTGCAATGCACCCGGCAAGGAAACTCTTGCCGGTGCCTACACCACCCCAGAGAAGAAGCCCAAGGTTCTCTGCGCGCATGGTCTGCCATTGCTCTACATAGCGGTGTGCGTGGTGCATCTGTGGGCTGCGGCCATTGTCGTTTTCAAAGGTCCAGTTGAGCATTGCCGGGTCAGAAAACCCCTCCGCTTTCAGCCGCCGCACAAGGTCGTTGTGCTTTTGTTGGTTGATAAGGGGTTCTTGTTTTTCTCGTTCCGTGCGCTGGCAGCTGCATTCAATGGGGTGCTTGTTCTTGCCCATCAGGGCAATGCCTTTTGCAAAGAACGCTTCCCTTGGCGTATGACATTTTCCGCAGTACAGCAATCCATCCATGCCATAATAATCTTCGGCATTTTCGGGAATACTGGATGGGGGCTGTTCCAAAATTTTTTCGATCGTCTTTATAGGCTTTCTCCTTCCCTGAATGTGTAGTCCGGGATGCCCGGTGCTTGCTTTTGTTCCGACTTTTGCCGTTTTGCCCAGATGCGCAGGGTGGCGGCATGGTCAGCATACCTTTTTCCAGTGGACTGGATATAAGCTGAAAGTTGCTCGATCAGGCTGTCCAGCCCGGAGAAATCGGCTTTAAGCCGCTTGTACTCTTTTTCCGTCAGAAAGACATTGTGATATTCTCCAAAGGTTAAAGGGGCGGCTGTTGTTTTTATCAGGTGACTATCTTTCAGGTTGTTCTTATAACGTTGGTTAGTGGAACACTTTTGTTCCATGGAAGATATCATTTTTGTTCCATCGGATGGAACAAAATCGTTCCATGCAGGGGAACATTTTTGCACTGTCGGAACTTTTACAAAGATGCTGTTGGGCACAGTAATGCGACCTCTTCTGCGCTCAATCAAATCAGCATCTTCCAGTGAATGCAACGCACGTTTAATACTCATGGTGCTGCATCGTAGAGCATCGCTCAATGATGAAAGAGGGAAAATCACATAGACGAAGCCGCGCTCATCCATCCAGTTGTTCTTTTGGGAAAGTGTTGCCCGGTCCAGCAGCAGGGTGTAGAGCAATTTTGCTGTGTGGCTCAGGTCTGTATCCAGTAGAAAGCGAGCATAGGGCAGATATTGCGGCAAAGGTGTAGTGACAGTCAGGTAGTCGGAAATAAAATTCACCTCCAGTGTTTTTTCATCAAACAAATTTTTTGAAAGCATTTTACTGGCTGTTGGTAGTCTCCAGAAGATGCTGCCGATGCTGTTCTTTCAGATGCACAATATAGCTTTCTGCCTTTTGCAAAGCAGCAATAACTTTTGCTTCAATCTCTACACTTGTCAGAAAGTCGGGATACAGAGCAAGCAATGCAGACGCATATACATCTGCTTATTTTGCGTTGCAAAAATACTTGTTGGGAAATCCCAAACCCTTGAACTGCATCCGTTGGATGCAGGATTAGCGTCTCCAAATGAGAAAGTATATGGTTCTAACACATTGTCAGCCATTGGTAAACAACTTTTTCCAGTCAAAAAAGAAAATAGCAATGATTAAAGATGAACATTGCAGAAAAATGTGATACAATAGAAAATGAAAATCCAAACAACAGGAGGAACCCCCTCGTGGCAAATAATGTGAACGTCAAAAAACTGGAAGCTGACCTGTGGGAGTCGGCAGATCTGCTGCGTGCAGGCTCTAAACTCACCTCGAACCAATACTGTATGCCGGTACTGGGACTGATTTTTCTGCGGTATGCGTACAGCCGCTTCAAACTGGTAGAGCAGGAGATCCTGAAAGACCGTCCCGTGCGCGGCGGCCGGGTGCTGCCGGTGGAGCAAAGCGACTTTGCCGAAAAGAGTGCACTGTTTCTGCCCAAGGAGGCGCAGTACAATTACTTAGTCAATTTGCCCGCCAACATCCCGGAGCAGGGGCTGACCGGCATCGAGGGCAATCCTCTGAACAGTCTGGGCGAAGTGGTGAACAACGCCATGGAACTGGTGGAGCAGCAGAGCGAGCAGCTGCAGGGCGTTCTGCCGAAGGACTACACCATCTTCTCGGATGAACTGCTGGGGGAACTGCTGCGAATCTTCAACAATGATGCGTTGGACGATGTGGGCGGCGATGTGATCGGCCGTATCTACGAGTACTTTTTGAATAAGTTTGCCAAGAATGTGGCACAGGATGACGGCGTGTTCTTTACGCCGAAATCGCTGGTGAAGATGATCGTCAATGTGCTGGAGCCTGCCCACGGCGTTCTGTTGGACCCGGCTTGCGGCAGCGGCGGTATGTTTGTGCAGACCGGCGACTTTGTAAACCATGCGGGCATGATCGCCAACAACACCATGACGTTTTACGGACAGGAAAAGGTGGAGTACAATGCCAAGCTCTGCCTGATGAATATGGCTGTGCATGGCCTGACCGGCGTGATCAAGTCCGGCGATGAAGCCAATACCTTCTATCACGATGCCCACAACCTGAACGGCTGCTGCGACTATGTGATGGCAAATCCGCCGTTTAACGTGGACAAGGTCAAGTCGGAGTCGGCGCAGAGTGCCGGACGGCTGCCGTTTGGCCTGCCCGGCGTGAACAAGGCCAAGGAGATCGGCAACGCAAACTATCTGTGGGTGTCCTATTTCTACTCCTACCTGAACGAGCATGGCCGTGCGGGTTTTGTGATGGCGTCCTCGGCTACCGACAGTCAGGGCAAAGACAAGGACATCCGTGAAAAACTTATCCAGACCGGCCATGTGGACGTGATGATGAGCGTGGGCAACAATTTCTTCTACACCAAAAGTTTGCCCTGTTCGCTGTGGTTTTTGGATAAGGGCAAGCCGGAACATCTGCTGGACACCGTATTGTTCATCGACGCCCGCAACTATTATACCGTGGTGGACCGCACTCAGAACGAGTGGAGCGACTGGCAGCTGAAGAACCTCAACGCTATTGTCTGGCTCTATCGCGGCTGGTTGGACAAGTACAAGGTGCTTCTGGCGGAGTATCACGCAGAACTGGCGGACGACCGCCCCTTTGCAGAGATTCAGGCCGCACTGGAACAAAACGTGCAGGCCAAGCGGGAAGAAGCCAAAGCCGCTGTGGAGGCAGCACCCCGCAAAGAGCGCAAGACCACGCAGGAAAAGTTCGACAAGGCGCTGGAAGCCCTCAACGAGAAGCTGACCGTTGCCAAGGAGGCCGTCTGGCTCACCGAAAAATTTGGCGAGGGCGTTTATCAGGATATCCCCGGTCTGTGCAAGGTGGCCAGCCGCGACACCATCCTCAACGAGAAAGGCGCATCCCTGACGCCCGGTGCCTATGTGGGCGTTGCACCCGTGGAGGATGACGGTGTGGATTTTGCCCAGCGGATGAAGGAGATCCACAAGGAACTGCTGGAATTGCAGGCAGAGTCCAACCGCCTGATGGAAACCATCTCGAAGAATCTGGAGGAGATGGGGGTATGAAGTGGGAAATTGCAAAATTAGGGAAGATTGCTATAATCAGAACAGGAAAACTGGATTCTAACGCTGCAGTTATAGGTGGAAGATATCCATTTTTTACTTGTGATCCAAATACATTATCGATTGATGTATGGGCATATGATACAGAAGCCGTTTTGCTTGCGGGGAATAATGCAAGTGGAAATTATACAGCGAAGTACTATAAAGGCAAGTTTAATGCTTATCAAAGAACATACATAATTGAGAGTGCTGATGAAGAAAAGCTAAATATAAGGTATTTTTGTTATGCACTGAATCAGCAATTACGATTACTAAAAACGATGTCAAGCGGTTCGACAACGAAGTTTTTAACCGTTAGAATGTTGGATAACCTAGATATCCCTTTGCCCAGTATAAATATACAAACTGAAATAGTAAATATTCTCTCCGCTTACGATGACCTGATTGAAAACAACCAGAAACAAATCAAACTGCTAGAAGAAGCAGCCCAGCGGCTTTATAAAGAATGGTTTGTGGATTTGCACTTTCCGGGGCATGAAAACACGAAAATTGTGGATGGCTTGCCGGAGGGGTGGAGCAAAAGCACGGTATTCGAAGTCTCTGCTATCCTGAGAAGAGGAATTTCGCCGAAATATAATGAGAATGCAAGAGGCATTGTAATCAATCAAAAGTGTATTCGTCAAACGATTGTTTCTTACGATGAAGCAAGAGCACAGGAAAAGAAATATCCGGCCGAACTTGAGCTAAAAGAGGCGGATATCGCGATTTGTTCGACAGGAGCTGGAACATTGGGTCGTGTGGGGCAGATTTATGAAGTAAGGGAAAATACTACTTTGGATTCTCACGTGACATTAATTCGAGCAAATGAAAAAATTGGACAGCAGTATTTGTTTTGGTCGCTCAAGATGCAGCAGGACTATTTGATGAGTGCAGGAAAAGGCTCAACAAATCAGCTTGAATTGAGCAGAGAAACAATTGGAAATTGTAAGATTCTAATGCCAGAACAGAAAATAGCAGAGCAAGCGGAGAAAAATTTCGTAGCTATTCATAACAAAATGAAAGAATGCTCGATGCAGATTGCAAGACTTCGAGAGGCAAGGGATTTGTTACTGCCAAAGTTGATGAGTGGAGAAGTGGAGATGTGATACCATGGATATGCCAAAAGAATTTTATGATATGGTGTGTGCTGACATTAAAAGACTAGACAATGTTCGAAATTTAAGTATAGAAGAGTTATTTGAACTACATCGTCAGATTGATGCAAGGTATCAAGCTTGCATCAACAAGTGGTGTGATGGTTTGTGGTGCTCTACAAATGATGGAACACATATTGCTTATGGACATTTGGCCCAGAATCCTCAAAAGTATGTGTTATCTAATTTGAAGATGATGAAGGCAAAATTGGAAACATATAAGTACCAGATGAATGCGGTACAGTTGCCCAAGCCGGAAGTTTCCAATTCTCAGGTCGTCAATGTGACTAACAGTGTGAATGTGAACATTACATTTGAGCAGGTACGCAAAGAAGTAGAAGAAATGACTTCACTCACAAATGAACAGACACAGGAAGTGTTGGATAAAATCTCTGAGATTGAAGAAGTGGTCAAGTCCAAAGACAGCAAAAAGTCAAAGTGGGAAAAAGTAAAGCCTGTTTTGGCATGGATGGCTGATAAGAGCTGTGACGTGGGGATTGCGTTATTGCCGCTGTTGTTAAAAATAGGACAACAATAAAATAGTTTAAACTTTGATGAAAGGGGTGTTCATAATATGTCAGATTCTCTTAATAAATATTGCTCTGAAGCAAAGGATCTTAAGGACGTAAAAGACGCGATGAATAAAATTCAAAAACTTCGTGCTCAAATGAAAAATCCGACCAGAGATGGAATGATCGAAGCATTGCGAGATGCAAAAATAAGTGCGCTGACAGAAATTTCGGCCTTAGAAATGGCGCAGGGTGCGACAAGTTGGGCACCTTTTTCAGCAGCATCAGATAGCCAGCTATACGCACTCCTAGGACAGTATGAACAAGGACTAAGGCTACATTGCATCGCTAAAATTGACGAAAAAATGTTCGATGAAGAAATGAAAAAAATGCAAGAAAAATAAGACTGAGTTTGGGAGGAATAGAAAATGAGCCGCGAATACTCCGAAAATGTCCTTGTTCAGAACAGCGCAGGCAATTTGCTGCAAAATGTTCTGGGCTGGGAGGTCGTGCTGGCTTACAACTCCGAAAAGCTGGGACCGGACGGGACGTTAGGCCGCACCAGCTATGGGGAAGTGCTGCTGACCCGGTATTTTCGGCAGGCGCTTTTGCGGCTGAACCCGTGGCTCACCCCGAACCAGCTGGACGAGGTGCAGAAGAAATTCACGGCACACGTTTCCACCGCATCCCTGATGCAGATCAACGAGGAAAAGTATTTTCTGCTGCGGGATGGCATCCCGGTGACGGTCAAGCGGCCGGATGGCCGCACCGAAATCCGAAGCGCGGCGGTGATCGACTTCAAAAACCCGGAAAACAATCATTTCCTCGCCGTAAAAGAAATGAAGATCCACTCGCAGCTGTACCGCTGCAGAACGGACATCGTGGGCTTTGTCAATGGCATTCCGCTGCTGTTCATCGAGCTGAAAAAGCCTACCGTGGATGTGCAGAACGCCTACATAGACAATTACCGAAATTATCTCGATACCATTCCGCAGCTGTTCTATTACAATGCCTTCCTTATGCTGTCCAATGGATTGGAAGCCAAGGTGGGCACGCTTGGCAGCAAGTACGAGTTTTTCCACGAGTGGAAGCGTCTGAAGGAAAGCGATGCAGGCAGCGTGGAACTGGAAACTATGCTGCGGGGCATCTGCGAGAAAAAGACCTTCCTCGATCTGCTGGAAAACTTCATCCTTTACGACCATTCCGGCGGGCACACCACCAAGATTCTGGCCCGCAACCACCAGTATCTCGGCGTCAACGAGGCCGTCAGTGCTTACGAGAACCGCAAGCTGAAAGACGGCAGGCTGGGTGTGTTCTGGCACACGCAGGGGTCAGGCAAAAGCTACTCCATGGTCTTTCTGGCGCAGAAGATCCGGCGCAAGTTTGCAGGCTCGCCCACTATTGTGGTACTGACCGACCGTGACGAGCTGAACCGGCAGATCAGCGATACCTTTGAAAACTGCGGTCTGCTGGGCAAGACAAAGGCTTCGCAGTTCATTGCATCCAGCGGTACAGACCTTGTAAAAAAGCTGCGGGGCAACCCCAGCTTTGTGTTTACCCTGATCCAGAAGTTCAACCTGCCCAAGGAGCCGCCCATCTACCCGGATCACGACATTCTGATTTTGTCGGATGAAGCCCATCGCAGCCAGTACGGCATTTTTGCAGACAACATGATGCACCTGCTGCCCACGGCGTCCCGCATCGGCTTTACCGGTACACCGCTGCTGGCGGATGACCATATTACCGAGCGCACCTTTGGCGGGTATTTGTCGGTGTATGATTTCAAGCGGGCAGTGGAGGACGGCGCAACGGTGCCGCTGTACTATGAGAACCGTGCGGATAAGATCGCCCAGTTGGACAAGCCGGAGATCACCGGGCGGATTTTGGATGCCATTGAAGCTGCCGACCTTGATCCTTCGCAGGAGGAAAAGCTGGAACGCGAGTTTGCAAAGGAGATCCATATTCTCACCGCAGATGAACGGCTGCGCTCCATTGCAAAGGACTTTGTGGAGCATTACTCTGACCTTTGGACCAGCGGCAAGGCGATGTTTGTCTGCCTGAATAAGGTCACCTGTGTGCGGATGTACAACTATGTGCAGGAATACTGGCGGGCAAAGATCAGGGAACTGGAAGCCCGGCAGGGCATAGTGACCCAGCAGGAAGCACAGGAGCTTGCCCGCAAACTGGCATGGATGAAAGAAACCGAAATGGCAGTGGTGATCAGTCAGGAGCAGAACGAGGTGCAGACCTTCAAAAAGTGGGGGCTGGATATTCTGCCGCACCGTGCCAAAATGGAAAAGCGGGAGCTGGATAAAGAATTCAAGGACAGCAAGAATCCGTTCCGGGTGGTGTTCGTCTGTGCCATGTGGCTGACGGGCTTTGATGTAAAGTGTCTGTCCTGTCTGTATCTGGACAAGCCGTTGAAAGCCCATACCCTGATGCAGACTATTGCTCGTGCAAACCGTGTTTCGGAGGGCAAGAGCAACGGCCTGATCGTGGACTATATTGGTATCGTAAAGGCGCTGCGCAAGGCTCTGGCAGATTATACGGTCAGCAAGAACAGCCCGGCGGGCATTGACCCAACGGTGGACAAAACGGAGCTGATTCAGCGCATCCGCACGGTCATCGGAAAAACGGACGGCTTTCTGGCAGAACACGGGTTCCGGCTGCAGGAATTGGTGGACGCACAGGACTTTGAAAAGATGAGCCTTGTACAGGATGCAGTCAACGCGATGTGCGAGACGTTGGAAACCAAGAAAACCTTCCAGACCTATGCGTCTGAACTGGCGCGGCTGTTCCGCTACGCAGACCGTGACGATGTGGACGATGCCGTGCGCGCCCGGAAAAACGCAATTCTCGCCATCTACGAGGGCTTGCAGCAGAAGCGGAAACACGCGGACAATACCGACCTGATGGTGCAGATCAACGGCATCGTCAACGAGTACATCCATGTGGAAAAGCCGGATCAGGAGGCTGTACCTTCCCGGCAGTTTGACATCAGCAAAATTGACTTTGACCTGTTGAGCCGGGAGTTCGCCCACACCCGGCGGAAGAACCTTTTGCTGCGCGATCTGGATGAACTGGTAAACCAGCAGCTGGCGAAAATGCTGTTTGCAAACCCGCAGCGCATTGATTATTATGACCGCTATCAGGAGATCATAGATGCCTATAATGCAGAGCAGAACCGGGCAACCATTGAGAAAACCTTCATGGATCTGATGGAGCTTGCAAGTTCACTGGACACGGAGCAGCAGCGCTATGTGCGTGAGGGCTTTTCCAGCGATGAGGAACTTTCAGTGTACGATTTGCTGTTTTCGGAGAACCTCACGAAGCAGGAAATTGAAACGATCAAGAAGGTGTCTGTGGACTTGTTGACAAAAATCAAACAGCAGATTGCCAAACTCGACCATTGGACGGACAAGCAGGAAACTAAGGCGATTGTGGATAACCTGATTCGCAATACCCTTTGGCAAGAACTTCCCAATAGCTATGATGTAAGCGATATCCAGACCTACCAGAAGAAAATCTACGAGTATGTATATATGCGCTACCCGGAAGTAGCATAACGCAAAAATCACCCCAGAGAGAACGCACAAGAGGCTATTCTCTCTGGGGTGATTGCGTATTAAATTATCTGAAAATGCTTTAATGCCTCCACAATCGCATCCTCTTTTTCCTTCGGACACTTGGGCTGCTTCGCATTTTCATTTTTCGCTTTATGGTAATTCTCTCGCTCGATGATGCCATACTTCTGCTTCACCTGTGCGATATAGAGATTAGAAACCTTGAGTTGATAGTGCTCCCACACATAATCCCGAATCTGATCGTAAGTCGCCTTGCTTTCCGCAGCAGTCATATCCAACTCGTCCATGCTAACGTCCACTTCGATGTGCCGCTCGACATTGAGTTTGGTCAAAAGGAGGACTGCTTCAACGGTATTACCGTTTTCCCACAAAAGTTTTCTTATCTCCCGTCCGTCACGATAAATCGGAAAATTAAACTCTATCGACTTCAAAATCCTGTCTGATGTGCCGTTAGGGTATATCTGAATTTCTTTAATCAGATAGGAAACAAGGCTTTTCTTTTCCTCGTCACTTATTATATCATAGAGCTTTCCGAAATTCAGCATAAGCTTGTAAATATTGTCCAGAGTGATTGCTTCCATTTCGATAGAACTTCTTCTCAGCTTTGCATCTTCAATCCGTTCTTCCAACTCGACAATCGTATCATACAATCCATCAAGCCTTAATGTCATGTCGTGGATTTTTCTTTCTCTGAAACGAGCATCAATAGGCAGATTATCAATCTCTCGCTCCAGACGAGCTTTATTCAAATCTACTTCTTTCAGCTTGCTCTCATAATTGGCAAGTTCCTTATCAATAGCAGTGGTATCAGTCTGTACGCCAATACGCTTTTCTATCTCTTTTGCAAAATATTTATCACTTACCAATTCTTTAACCGCATTTTATACGCAAAGGCTTTTTCACTTGGTAGAATAACGGAGCGTTGGAGATTACTTTCCACCATCACAATAATGGCTTCGTCACGGGTAAGCTCTTTAACCTCGCATTTCAGCGTTTCAAGCCCCGCAAGTTCACAAGCCTTTTTTCGCCTGTGACCGCTGATAAGCTCATACCGTCCGTCCTCTTTTAAGCGAACTGTCGCAGGGGTCATTA
>ENA-OPFT01001808-OPFT01001808.1-human-gut-metagenome-genome-assembly--contig:-NODE-1808-length-9992-cov-1.761296_pt1 | contig 9992 bp, 9 predicted proteins | sample MGYA00241714_ERZ501560 | MGnify/ENA primary metagenome ERZ501560 (study PRJEB25962, sample SAMEA2042392) | human gut metagenome | biome: human gut; feature: human-associated habitat; material: faeces...
AGCAGCCTTCATAGCAGCGTTGATACCTTCAACTGTTACATCAGAACCCTTAACAACAGCTGTAAGAATTGTTGTTGAACCTGTCGGAACAGGAACACGCTGTGCAGAACCGATGAGCTTACCGTTGAGCTCAGGAATTACAAGACCGATAGCCTTTGCAGCACCTGTTGAGTTAGGAACGATGTTAGCAGCACCAGCACGAGCACGACGCAAATCACCTTTACGGTGTGGTCCATCAAGGATCATTTGGTCTCCAGTGTAACCGTGGATAGTAGTCATCAAACCTTGTTTAACACCAAAGTTATCTTGCAATGCTTTAGCCATTGGAGCCAAGCAGTTTGTAGTACATGAAGCACCTGAGATAACTGTTTCAGTACCGTCAAGGATGTCGTGGTTAGTGTTAAATACGATTGTTTTAACATCGCTTCCACCAGGAGCAGTGATAACAACTTTCTTAGCACCACCATTAGCGTGCAAGTGTTTTTCAGCAGCTGCTTTAGTAGCAAAGAAACCAGTTGCTTCAAGAACGATTTCTACACCGTCACTAGCCCAGTCAATTTGTTCTGGATCACGTTCAGCAGAAACCTTAACGAATTTACCGTTAACTTCAAATCCACCATCTTTAACTTCAACAGTACCGTCGAAACGACCTTGAGTTGTGTCATATTTCAACAAATGTGCAAGCATTGTAGGATCTGTAAGGTCATTGATGCGTGTAACTTCAACACCTTCTACGTTTTGGATACGACGGAAAGCAAGACGACCGATACGACCGAAACCGTTAATACCAACTTTAACTACCATTAGTGATTTCCTCCTTATGAAAATCAAATAAATATAATTTTGAGAGCAAGCTCTCCCTATTGTGAAAAGATTAACTTGAGCGCTTTCAATTCAACCTTTCAACAGTCATATTATATAATTTTTTTCAAAAAATTGCAAATAGAAAAGGCACTTACTTTCATAAGTACCTTAACTTTATAAGTTCTAATTAAGCTTCACCAGAATTTTTCTTGATGATTTCTTCTTGAACTGATTTAGGAACATCTTCATAGTGGTCAAATACCATCATGAATGTACCACGACCTTGAGTTGCAGAACGAAGTGTTGTTGCATAACCGAACATTTCAGCAAGTGGAACATATGCACGAACGATTTGGCTGTTACCGTGTGCTTCCATACCATCAACACGTCCACGACGAGCTGTAACGTGACCCATAACGTCACCAAGGTTTTCTTCAGGAACAGTGATTGTTACAAGCATCATTGGTTCAAGGATAGTTGGTTGTGCAGTCTTAGCAGCTTCTTTAAGTGCAAGAGATGCAGCGATCTTGAAGGCAGTTTCAGATGAATCGACATCGTGGTATGAACCATCGTAAAGCTTAGCTTTGATGTCAACCATTGGGTATCCAGCAAGGACACCGTTAGCCATAGATTCTTCCAATCCTTTTTCTACTGCAGGGATGAATTCACGTGGAACCACACCACCGACGATAGCATTTTCGAATTCGAATCCTTTACCTTCTTCGTTTGGAGTAAATTCAATCCAAACATCACCAAACTGACCTTTACCACCAGATTGACGTTTGAAGAATCCACGTGCTTGTGTTCCAGCACGGAATGTTTCACGGTAAGATACTTGTGGAGCACCAACGTTTGCTTCAACTTTGTGTTCACGTTTCAAACGGTCAACAAGGACATCAAGGTGAAGTTCACCCATACCAGAGATAACTGTTTCACCAGTTTCAGGGTTAGTTTCAACACGGAATGTTGGATCTTCTTCAGCCAGTTTTTGAAGACCGATACCCATCTTATCTTGGTCAGCTTTAGTCTTAGGCTCAACCATCAATTGGATAACTGGTTCTGGAACTTCGATTGACTCAAGAATAACTTTAGCTTTTTCATCAGTCAATGAGTCACCAGTTGTAGTATCTTTCAAACCGATAGCAGCAGCGATATCACCAGCGTATACTTGTTCAATTTCTTGACGGCTGTTAGCGTGCATTTGAAGGATACGTCCGATACGTTCACGTTTACCTTTAGATGTGTTCATTACATATGAACCTGATTGAAGGATACCTGAGTAAACACGGATAAATGTCAAACGACCTACAAATGGGTCAGTCATGATCTTGAAGGCAAGGGCTGCGAATGGCTCATCATCAGATGCTGGACGAGTTTCTTCTTCGTCTGTATCTGGGTTGATACCTTTGATTGCAGGGATATCAAGTGGGCTTGGAAGGTAATCGATAACCGCATCAAGCATCAATTGAACACCTTTGTTCTTGAAGGCAGAACCACAAAGAACTGGGAAGAATTCAACGTTGATTGTCGCACGACGGATAGCTGCTTTCAATTCCTCGTTAGTGATTTCTTCACCTTCAAGGTATTTCATCATCAAATCTTCGTCAGTTTCAGCAACTGCTTCGATCAATTTTTCACGGTATTCGTTTGCTTGATCAACGTAATCAGCTGGAATATCTTCTTCAAGAATATCTGTACCAAGGTCATTAGTATAGATTTCAGCTTTCATTTTAATCAAGTCAATGATACCACGGAAATCATCTTCAGCACCGATTGGCAATTGGATTGGGTGTGCGTTTGCTTGAAGACGATCGTGAAGTGTGCTTACTGAGTAAAGGAAGTCTGCACCGATTTTATCCATTTTGTTGGCAAATACGATACGTGGAACACCATACTCAGTTGCTTGACGCCAAACTGTTTCAGTTTGAGGTTCTACACCTGATTGTGAGTCAAGAACGGTTACGGCACCATCCAATACACGGAGTGAACGTTGTACTTCGATTGTGAAGTCCACGTGTCCTGGTGTATCGATGATGTTAACGCGGTGACCATCCCATTGTGCTGTTGTAGCGGCAGATGTGATTGTGATACCACGTTCTTGTTCTTGCTCCATCCAGTCCATTTGTGATGCACCTTCGTGAGTTTCACCGATTTTGTGGATTTTACCAGTGTAGTAAAGGATACGCTCTGTTGTAGTTGTTTTACCGGCATCGACGTGGGCCATGATACCGATATTACGAGTTTTTGCAAGTGAAAATTCGCGTGCCATTAGGTTATTCTCCTATAAATATTTTAGTTTACTTATTTATTATAACATTATTGTCAAAAAACGGATAGGCAGGACCTACCCGTTTTTTCACTAATATTTAACTGGTTTTCAAATGATATGAATGATATTATTTGAATTCAGAGTCAGCCTATTACAAATCCATAATCTTAGCTTATGAATATATGACTGTAATTCAGCTTGAAGCTTATGATTACCAGCGGAAGTGTGCAAAGGCACGGTTTGCTTCAGCCATTTTGTGAGTATCTTCACGTTTCTTAACTGATGCACCAGTGTTGTTTGCAGCGTCCATGATTTCTTTTGCAAGACGATCTTTCATAGTGTGTTCACCACGCGCACGTGATGCGTTAACCAACCAACGAAGACCAAGAGTTGTACGACGTTCTGGACGAACTTCAACTGGGACTTGGTAGTTTGAACCACCGACACGACGTGCACGTACTTCAAGTACAGGCATGATGTTGTCCATAGCTGTTTCAAATACTTCAAGAGCATCGTTTCCAGTTGCTTCTTTGATTTGCTCGAAAGCATCGTATACGATTGTTGCAGCAGTACCACGTTTACCGTCAAGCATTACACGGTTGATAAGACGTGTAACGATTTTTGAATTGTACAATGGATCTGCCAATACTTCACGTTTAGGCGCTCTATTTTTACGACTCATTTTATCTTATCTCCCTTCTTATCCTTTAGGACGTTTAGCACCGTATTTAGAACGGCTTTGTTTACGATCAGCTACACCTGCAGTATCAAGTGCACCACGGACGATGTGGTAACGTACCCCTGGAAGGTCTTTTACACGTCCACCACGGATAAGAACAACGCTGTGTTCTTGAAGGTTGTGTCCGATACCTGGGATGTAAGCAGTAACTTCGATAAGGTTGCTCAAACGTACACGAGCGAATTTACGAAGGGCTGAGTTAGGTTTCTTAGGTGTCATTGTTCCAACACGTGTTGCAACACCACGTTTTTGTGGTGAAGATACGTTAGTTTGAACTTTTTTGTGGCTGTTGTAACCAACGTTCAAAGCTGGTGATTTAGATTTTACAACTTTTGATTGACGTGGTTTACGAACCAATTGGTTAATTGTAGGCATCTACATTCTCCTGTGTTTTTTTATTTTTGGTTGATATGGCACTTGGTGACAGCCCATATCTGTGTGTACTTTTGCAACTTATGTCAGCACGTCTCTGTACACTTTTGAGAGACCAAAAGTAAAAAGTACCGTCTAATATAGTATCATTTTTTGATAATTATTGTCAAGACTTTCTTGTTAAAAAGAAAAATTCCTAATCGTTAAATTAGGAATACTATCGTAGATTAATTATTTGTCAAAAATATTACCGACTTCAACTTCTACCTTCTGTGCTTTTACATCGATGTCAGAAACAGTAAGTAATGATTTATATTCATGGATATCACGATCACCTTTAGCATTTTCTGCGAATACAGCTACACCTACTAACTCACTATCAAATTCTGAAAGCAAGCTAATCATACCCGTAATGGTACCGCCACCTTTAAGAAAATCATCGACAATAAGGACACGGCTATTAGGTTTCAAACTACGTTTTGAAAGGAACATCTTTTCAATACGATCACTTGAACCACTAACGTAGTTTACAGATACGGTTGAACCTTCTGTAATTTTCAAGTCACGACGAACAATAACAAATGGAATGTTCAAGACATCTGCTACTGCATTTGCTAAAGGAACTCCTTTAGTTGCAACAGTCATAACGGCATCAATTTTTTGTCCTTTAAAGGCACTGGCAATGATACGACCAACATTTTTTAAAATAGACGGTGTACTCAGTAAATCAGATAGGTAGAGATAACCACCTGGTAAGATACGATCACTCTCGGAAAGACGTTTACAAAGATCTTCAACCAGACTTCTTGCATCTTCATCAGAAATAGTCGGTGTAAACATAACGCCACCAGATGCACCAGTTACTGTTTCGATTTCTCCTATTTGACTTTCCTCAAAAGCTTTTTTAATGATAGCAACATCTTCTGAGATTGAAGACTTTGCAGCTTCATAACGTTCTGCAAAGGTGTTGAGACTTGTCAATTGATAAGGATTATTAATCAGGTAGTTTGAAATCACTACCATGCGCTCACTTCGTTTTAATTTCATATGTTACCTATATTTTCTGTACTTTTTAACTATTATACCATAATACAGCAAAAAACGAACATTTTCATATAAAATGCTCGCTTAATTTCGATTTTAATCAAATTTTGGCTTGTAGAAGGAACGATTATCCATAGCAAAGAGACGATTTGTCATTTCTCCTGGACCTACTAGGTTAAGGGCTGTCGTCATCATCATCATACTGGCATCAAGATTATCAATCATATGAATAATTTCTGCTTCCATAATACGGGGGCGCACTGGACTACCATACTCTAGTTGTCCGTGGTGGCTGAGAATGACATGACGCAAAACAACAACATCCTCACGCGTATCGTCAATATTAAGCTCCATGAGCACCTTAGTGATTTCTTCATCAATCAAAGCAATATGACCAATCAAGTTTCCACGAACCGTATACTCAGTATTTTCAGGACCAGTAAGTTCAATAACCTTAGCTAAATCATGAAGCATAATTCCGGCAAAGAGTAGACTCTTATTGAGCTCTGGATAAATATCTCCAATGCTGTCCGCTAGGCGAACCATAGTAGCTGTATGATAGGCTAGTCCACTTTCAAAAGCATGATGATTTGTTTTAGCAGCTGGAAAAGTGAAGAACTCTTTATTATACTTTCGATAAAGGGCACGAACAACACGCTGCCAAGTTGCTTCCTCAATCTTGAAAATCATTTGCTCTAGGTATTCGCGTACTTCGGAAGGATTTACTGGTGGTTTCTCTTTGAAATCAGCCGGATCATTTGGCTCACCAAATGTAGGCAAGCGTAAGGTAATTTGGTTTACCTGAGGAGTATTATTATAAACCTCTCGACGGCCCTCCATATGCACTACTTTACCTGCGGTAAATTCTTCGACATTATAAGGCTGAGCATCCCATAGGTTGCCTGAAATCTCTCCAGTATCATCCTGGAATGTAAAGGCAATGTAATCCTTTCCTGCTCTTGTCTTACGTACCTCTGCACGCTTAATCAGATAAAAACCTTCAAAATACTCGTCTTTTTTCATTTGATTAATCTTCATGCTTGTCCTCGTTTTCTAATCGTGGTAAATCCAACAAACTTTGTATCGCACTGTCTTGATAGGTTTCAATTGTATCAAGAGCTCTAACAATTGCCCTACTCCTTGTGTTAAGAAGACTATCGACGGTTTTACTTGCTGTATTCAATTGTTTCTGAGCTTTAGCTAACATATCTCCAAACCTGCCAAATTCTAGTTTGACGTTACCTAAAATCTTACTAATATCATCCGCATTCTTTTGAATATTCAAAGTTCTAAAACCTACAGACAATGAATTCAAGAGTGCTGATAAGGTTGACGGCCCTGCGATAACAATATTCTCCTCGCGACGAAGGGCGTCAAAGAAGGCTGGTTGGCGTACTACCTCAGCATAAAGTCCTTCCGTCGGCAAAAATAATATACCAAAATTTGTAGTTTCAGGTGGGTTAAGATACTTCTTGTTAATATCCTTTGCAAATCGCTTAATACTAGCCAGAAGTGACTTACGGTGATTCTCAATCTCCTCTTTATTACCAGACTCATAAGCATCTTCCAGACGATAGTAATCTTCCAAAGGAAACTTAGAATCAATGGGAAGGTAGATATATTCGTCTTTATGGTTTCCTGGCATTTTGATTGCATATTCAACTCGTTCACTTGAACCTGATACCGTAGGAAATTCTCGCTCGTACTGATTAACAGTCAATATGTCTTCAATAATTTGCCCTAATTGAAGCTCTCCCAAAATACCTCGTGTTTTTGTATTTGAAAGGACCTTGTTAAGACTTCCAACATCCTTGGCTACATTTTTCATTTCCCCCAAGCCCTGATTAACCGACTCTAACTGTCTTGAAACTGTCTCAAAAGAGGCTTGTAAACGTGTTTGTAAGGTTTGCTCAAGTTTCTCTTCAACTGTCTGACGCATTTGTTCCAAACGTTTCTCATTGGAATCCTGCATATCTTTAACAGCTTTGGTTAAGCTTTGGTTTATTTGCTCAAGACGTTGGTCAGAACGGTCTCGATTATCAGACAAATTTTGATGTAAAACCTCTCGGATATCTGTCAACTGTTGATATAGTTCCATCTGCAATTGGTTCAATTGCTTTGTTGTTTCCAGTTGGTTTGTCTTAGCAAAACTTTCCAATTGAAACGAAACTTGATCTGAAAGATTATCTGCATTTTCTTCCAAACTCTTATTAATCTGTTCTTTTAACTCCATATTTCTCAAGAAAAGAACAATAAGAATCCCAAAACTTAATAAAGTTAAAAGTGTAAGTAGATAAATCATACTAACTCCTATCTTTAGTCTGGATGACAATCACATATCCATTTGGCACAAGCACTTGAATCGGACCATCAATGAATTCATTGCTAGAATAGATTTTCTTCTGGAAATAATTCATACTAGTTAATTCGTATTTTGCTCCCAAAATCGTCAGTTCTCCATCACCCTCATGTAAAAAAGAAACATACGTCATTCCGGGTTCTTGTAAAACTTTATGACTTCCTTCTGGATAATAAGTAATCTTATTTTGCTTATCTCGCAAACAGATACGCCTCATAAAAGGAGCTAATTCAGGATCGCTGACCAAAAATATATTTGATAACATATGATCAATTCTGCCACCAAAAGCACCGAAAATAGTTACTTCCGCCTCAGGATATAACTGAAATGTAATTTTTAGGGCTAACTCTGTATCCGTGTCATCCTTTTCAGCCGGAGCAATCATACAATCTTTGGTAGCTGATTGGATCATCTCTAACTCTGACCGAGATACTGAATCAAAGTCTCCAACAGCCAAATCAATAGGTAAACCTAACTCCAACAAACGTAAGCACGCACGATCCACCCCAACAAAATAATCAAAATCGGTAGTGAACCACTCTAGCTCACCACCGACAAATAAAGCTATTTTAGGCATCGATAGCATCACGAAGCGTTTGAACTTGCGCTGTCAAATCAGGATTTTTGAAGAGGTAAGAGCCCGCGACAAAAACATTAGCCCCCGCCTTGGCACATGCTGCAATAGTGTTATTATCTACACCACCATCAACTTCAATATCGAATGAATAGCCACCTTTTTCACGAAGCTCCACAACACGCTCTACTTTAGACATCATTTCTGGAATGAACGTCTGACCACCAAAACCTGGATTTACAGTCATGATAAGTACTTGATCCACTAAATCAAGTACAGGAATAAGTGCCTCAACTTGGGTTCCAGGGTTAATCACAACACCTGCTTTCATACCAGCAGCTTTGATTTTCTGGAGGGCACCATGGATATGCTTGGTGGCTTCAACATGAATGGTCATGATATCTGCACCAGCTTGTGCATAGGCATCCACATAACGCTCTGGATCAACAACCATAAGGTGACAATCAAAAACTAACTTGCTATGTTTACGCATGCTAGCAACCACATCTGCTCCCCAACTGATATTAGGAACAAATTGACCATCCATAATATCAATGTGAACATATTCCGCACCTGATGCATCAATACGAGCTAGTTCTGAAGCAAAATTAGCGTAATCAGCAGCTAGGATAGAAGGAGCAATTTTATATGACATGAGAGACCTACTTTCTTTTTACAGTTTTTTTATATGTTTCACGACGATTTTCAATTTCACTTAGAAATTGAAGGTAATTATCATAACGGACTTGCCAGATTTGGCCATTTTCAACCTCTTCCTTAACAGCGCAAGAAGGCTCATGGGTATGAGTACAAGAACGGAATTTACAACCATGACTAGCTTGACGAATTTCCGGAAAAGCTTCACTCAAGTCCTCTGCATTATCCACTTCATAATCTAGCGAAGAGAATCCTGGTGTATCAGCAATCTTCCCACCATGAACGTCATAAAGACTTACAGCCCTTGTAGTATGACGTCCACGACCTAAACTGTCTGAAATTTCACCTGTTTCTAAATGTAACTGTGGGGCAATACGGTTCAACAAGGTTGATTTTCCAACACCCGTCTGTCCCATAAAGACTGTTATTTTATCAGTCAAGAGCGGCAATAGTTCTTCCAAACTGAAGATAAAATCAAAACCAATTTTTTGATACTGTTTTTGAATGGCTTTCATTTCTGAATCATCTTCAACCAAATCCATCTTAGAAATATAAATTACAGGTTTTATATTTTTATGCTCTAGTAAAACCAAAAAACGGTCCAAAAGATTACTGTTAAAATCCGGTTCCTTAGCAGACATAATAACCACAGCCTGATCTATATTGACAATGGGTGGACGCACTAAACTATTGATTCGTTGACCAATTTTTAGGATATAACCTTCTGAATTTTCCTCTGCTGAAAATTCAACAAAATCTCCAACATAAGGTGTTTGTCCTTTTTTTCTAAAATTTCCTCGTGCACGCGTCTGGTAAACAACACCATCATGCTCTACATAATAGAAACCTGCCAGTGCTTTGATAATTCTTCCTTGCAAGTGAACTCCTCAATCGTTTAATAGGCCTATTATACCACAAATTAGAAAGCTTTTCTGGAACAAAAAAACGGATCTTCCATTTCCCATGGGCCTCCTTGCATTTTCAATAGATTGCAGTATAATAGGCATATCATCTGCGGAGGTGGTGGAATGGCAGACACGCATGCTTCAGGCGCATGTGCTTTTTCAAGCGTGAGGGTTCAAATCCCTTTCTCCGCATAGCTAAAAATCCCACTGAATCTCAGTGGGATTTTTAAATTATAGGCCTGCTTCTCTCAAAGCATCTGATAAGTGTG
>ENA-OPFT01001832-OPFT01001832.1-human-gut-metagenome-genome-assembly--contig:-NODE-1832-length-9894-cov-2.667954_pt1 | contig 9894 bp, 7 predicted proteins | sample MGYA00241714_ERZ501560 | MGnify/ENA primary metagenome ERZ501560 (study PRJEB25962, sample SAMEA2042392) | human gut metagenome | biome: human gut; feature: human-associated habitat; material: faeces...
GAAGAGCCGTGACACCGCCATGAAGGCATTGAACCAGCGCCTGCGGGAGGGGCTGAAGGCCTTCCCGGAGGTGGAGATCAACAGCCCGGAAAACGCCGTGCCCGAGGTGCTGAACTTCAGCGAGAACTGCATCAAGAGCGAGACCATGCTGGCATGGCTGGCTGAAGCACAGGTGTATGTTTCCTCGGCAAGTGCCTGCGGCCGCGGCCAGCCCAGCCACACGCTGGCAGCCATGGGCAAAGACCCGCTTGCCATCGACACGGCCATCCGCGTGTCCTTCTGCGGCGACAACACCCCCGAGGATGTGGATGCCTTCCTCAACCGCTTTGAGGACGGAATGAAGAGCTTGCAGAGGATCCGGAAGTGATTCCACAGGCAGGACCATCTGGAATGGCCGCCGCTTTGCTCTGGCCATGTTTAGAGGAAGGATCATTCTGATTAGGGCGTTTGTCGTGCCCTGCGGGGCACTCCAAACGCATTTTTACGGAAGGGGTCCGGACCGGCAGATGCAGCAAATTGTTTCTCTGTATTTTTCGTCAGGATACTTTCGCGAATAGGAGGATGGATGCCGCTGACCGTTACGACCCTGCCCGTGAAAAAGTGTTCTGGAAATGACCGCAGTCATTTTCAGAACACAAATATAAATATTAAAATTTCCGCTGAGAATGGCCAGAGTGCAACAGCGACGACCGCTGCCTGCGGCAGAGACAGGGAGGAGCTGTTGGGGCCGCGGCCTGCAAGATGCGAGTGCCGCTCCAAGGCACGAAGCAGATGCAGGGTGCTGCAACCCGTACAGCGGAGGCCATGTTAAATCGTAACCTAGGAGATACAACATTTATGCATGAAATTATCATGGGCTATCAGGGTGAAATGTCCCTGAAAGGCCTCAACCGCAACCAGTTCGAGTCGGCGATGATGAAAATTCTGCGCTACCGGCTCAAGACCGTGGGCAAGTTCAAGGTCTACTGCACCCAGTCCACCTTTTACATGGAGCCTGAGGAAGAGGACGTGGATATGGACCTCGCCTTTGACCGGGTGAGCAAGGTGTTCGGCCTTGCGGCGCTCAGCCGCGCCGTGGTCTGCGACAAGAACTTTGACACCATCTGCCAGACCGCCGAGGACTACCTCGGTGCCAGTCTGCACGGCATCCGCACCTTCAAGGTGGAGGCGCGCCGCTCCGACAAGACCTACCCCATGACCAGCCCTGAATTGATGCGGGAGCTGGGTGCCTATCTGCTGGGCAAACACAACTACCTCAAGGTGGATGTGCATAACCCGGATTTTAAGGTGATCGTAGAAATTCGTGATTACGGTGCCTACATCCACGGCCCCAAAGTGCCCGGCGAGGGCGGTCTACCCGTGGGCACCAGCGGCCGTGCATTGAACATGCTGTCTGGCGGCATCGACAGTCCCGTGGCAGCTTACCGTATGGCAAAGCGCGGTCTGGCACTGGACCACATCCACTTTGCGTCTCCGCCGTACACTTCGGAGCGCGCAAAGCTGAAAGTAAAAGCTCTGGCGCAGCTCACCAGCATCTATACGGGCAGCTCCAATCTGTTCGTCGTGCCCTACACCAAGCCGCAGGAGTACATCCGGGATAATGCTCCGGATGTGCTGTTCACGGTGCTGATGCGCCGCAGCATGATGCGCATTGCCAACGTCATTGCCAAAAAGCAGGGCTGCGAAGCCCTTGTTACCGGCGAGAGTCTGGCTCAGGTAGCCAGCCAGACCGTCAAGGCCCTGCAGTGCACCGATGCTGCGCAGGATCTGCCCATCCTGCGCCCGCTCATCGGCATGGACAAGACCGAGATCGTGGAGACGGCACGCCACATCAACACGTTTGAGACCAGCATCCTGCCCTACGAGGACTGCTGCACCATCTTCACCCCGCCGCACCCGAAGATCCGCCCGGAGCTGGCCGAAATTCTGGAAGCTGAAGCCGCCATGCCCGGCCTTGCCGCGCTGGAAGCCGAAGCAGCAGAGAGCGCCGAGCGCATCCGCATCCGTATCACCGATCAGGTAGAATTTGAGGGTTGATTTATCCATGACAGCAGAGATCATCAGTGTGGGCACCGAGCTGCTGCTCGGCAACATTTTGAACACCAACGCCCAGTACCTCAGCCGGGAGCTGGCGGCTCTGGGCATCACCGTCCAGCGCGAGAGCACCATCGGCGACAACCACGACCGTTTGGCGGATTTCGTCAACGAGGCAAAGCAGCGGTGCGACCTGCTGGTGTTCACCGGCGGCCTTGGCCCCACGGCGGACGACCTGACCAAGGAGACGGTTGCTGGATGCTACGGTGATACGCTGGCTTTTGACCCGGAAGAATGGCAGAAGATCGTGGATTTCTTCACTCGTACCGGGCGCAAGACGACCCCAAACAACCGCAAGCAGGCCATGGTGCCGGTGAACGGCCACAAGATCATCAATAACCACGGCACTGCCCCCGGTGCATGGTTTGAACAGGATGGCCACTGTGCTGTGCTCATGCCCGGCGTGCCTCACGAAATGAAGGCCATGTGGGAGGAGAGCGTGCGCCCGCTGCTGCTGGCCCGCCAGAACTGCACCCTGCATTCCATCATGCTGCGGGTGCTGGGCGGCGAAAGCGATATCGAATACCGTGTGCGGCATCTGCTGGAAAACACAAATCCCACCGCCGCCATCTACTGCAAGACCGGCGAGTGCGAGATCCGCATTACTGCCCGGGCAGAAACCGACAGTTCAGCCAAAAAAATGTGCCGCGCATACGCCACAAAGTTCTATGATCTGCTGGGTGATGCGGTGTATGATGAGGATGTGACCGGTCTGGAAGAGACTCTGGTGCACACCCTGAAGAAAAAGGGGCTCACCATTGCCACGGCAGAAAGCTGCACAGGCGGCATGATCGCCCAGCGGCTGACCAATGTGTCCGGTGCAAGTGAGGTGTTCGGCTTCGGCTTTGTTACCTACTGGGAGCAGGCCAAGGCGAAGATGATCGGCGTAGACCCGGCGACGATTGCAAAGTACAATGTGGTGTCCGCACCGGTGGCAGCACAGATGGCACTTGGCGCGGCAGAAGCTGCCGGGGCCGATATCGCTGTCAGCGTCACCGGTCTGGCAGGCCCCAACGGCGGCGATGCCGTCCGCCCGGTGGGCACGGTGTATCTGGGTGCGGCCTGCGGTGAGACCGTCTATGTAAAAAAGCTCTTCGTCTCCCGCCCCGACCGTGCGCTGGTGCGTGCCCGCGCGGCACAGGCGGCACTGGAACTGGCGCTGCGTCTGGCTCAGGGCAAAGTTCCTGCAGATACACAGGCACTGGCAAAAAGCGCCCGGCATGATGCTGCGGCTCTGACGGCACTGGACAGCACCTTCCTCAAGGGTTAATACGAGCGGCCCCGGGCCGCGGGGGTGAAGCAGTTGATACACGAAGAAAAAACGCAGACCACCTGTGTGCTGCGGTTGTTTGGCGCACCGCTGTGGGCAGTACAACAGGCAGTGCAGCAGACAGGACTTGCTGCCCAGTTCCGCAGCCGCGGTGCAGAAACACTGGCTGCGCTGCAGACAGAAACGCCCGCGGCATTGAGCAAGGCGCGGAAAGCGCTGGCAGACCGCTTTGCGGCAGAGCTGTACGGAGAAGGGGAGATGACCCTTGTTCATGCAGCGGTGCAGGCGCTGGAAACGCACCACAGGCTGCTGGTATGCTGCGATGCGGATGCAGGCACTCTGCTGGAAGCCCGGATGGAAACGGTGGCCGGCGCAGAAAAAGTGTTTGATTTTGGAGCCATGAGCTATGCCGATGCAAAGGTGCGGGAAAAGCTGAGCGCAAAGGTCTGCCGGGTCAAGGGCGGGCCGGTGCCGGCAAAGCTTACCCGTGTGCGGGCAGCGCAGCGCCTTGTGGGTGCAGACTTTGCAGCCGGGTGTCTGGAGCGCGCCGAGGACACGGTGCTGTTTCTGGGCAGCCGGAAAGGCTGCTGGGTGCGCACGGTGGCCAATGCAGATACGCCTGCTTTGTGGCTGCTGGATATGATCCGCCGGGCGGCTTCCGGTCTGCCGCAGGCGGCGGGAACGATCTGGCAGAAGTATGGCAGGGCCATTCCGGCAGATGCCCTGACGGCGCAGCGCCTGCCGGACAAGCCGGAGCCGGATGCACCGACAGCAGCGCCGCGCAAACGGCACAGGGTGCGGAATGCCCTGATTTTTCTGCTGATTCTGGCACTGGCCGCGTTTGCCGCTGCGTGGTATTATACCGGCGGCGACCTCGCCGCCCTGCCGCAGAGACTGCAGAGCCTTGGTGCCGACAGCCTGCCCCATGCGGGGGCAAAACTGATATAAAAAAGACCCCGGAGGGTGCGAACCTTCCGGGATTTTTTGTTTATAAAGGCGTTTTTTTAAGAGATGCAGTGTGCTGCTCCGAACCCATCCGTGAAAAAGAACCTCCGGAAAATCCGCAGATTTTTCGGAGGTTCAAATAAATGATAAATTTTCCGAATGGTTATGCCTTGTGGTCGCTCAGCCACCGCAGAGCCATATAAACATAGGCTGCAGAGCCCACGTACAGCACGCTGTCGTCAAAGCGTACCTTGGGGTGGTGCTGGCCGTAAACATAGCCCTCCTTGGCGTTGCCTGCGGAGAGAAACATGCTTACGGTGGGCACTTCGTGGCTGACAAAGGCAAAGTCCTCGCTGCCGCCGCCGGGCTTGCCGCCGGTGAGGACGGTCATATCCATGGCACCACGGCCCAGCAGTTCGGTCATATAGGTCAGGGCATTCTTGGCAAGAGGCGTATCCACCACCATGCAGGGGCAGTGGTCGCTGAACTCCACATCAGCAGTGCAGCGATAGGCTGCCGCCACGCCCTGCGCGATCTCGGTCATGCGCTGGTGGATCTGCTCGCTCACGGCACCTTCGGGGTCCACCGTGCGGATAGTGCCCCACATATCGGCAGAATCCGGGATGACGTTGGATGCCTTGCCAGCTTCAAACCGGCCCGTGGTGAATACGCCAAACTTGGCGGGATCCAGCTCACGGCTGTTGATCTCCTGTAGGGCAATGTGGATGTGGGCCGCTGCGGTGATGGGGTCGATGCAGGCGTTGGGCATGGAGCCATGGCCGCCCTTGCCGTGTACGGTGATGTGGTACTGCTCACAGCTTGCCATGGTGATGCCGCCGCCCGGCACCAGCACGGTGCCAACGGGCAGGGGCATCCCGGCCAGAACATGGAACATGACCGCGGCATCCACCTTCGGGTTTTCCAGCAGGCCGTTTTTCAGCATGTCCAGCGAACCCTGAAAGATCTCCTCTGCAGGCTGGAATTCCAGCTTGATGGTGCCCTCAATCTCGTCCTCGTGTTCTTTGAGCAGCTTTGCCGCACCCAGCATCATGGCGGTGTGCATATGGTGGCCGCAGCCGTGCATCCGGCCCGGGATCTCGGAAGCAAACTCCTCACCGGATTCCTCCTGAATGGGCAAAGCATCCATGTCGCCGCGCAGCAGGATGGTCTTGCCGGGGCGCTTGCCGCCCGCTAGCGCGAGTACGCCGCACTTGCCGCAGTCCTGCGGGGTGTAGCCCATCTCGGTCAGGGCTTTTTTGACCAGCGCTTTTGTCTCGGGCAGGTCAAAGCCTACCTCCGGGCGGCGGTGCAGGGTGCGCCGCCATGTGCGCAGCTGGGTTTCCAGCTCCTTTGCGGATTCGAGCAGTTTTTCTGGTGTGATCATTCCAAAATCAACTCCCTCTATTTTATCAAAAACCTCCCAGACCCTGCCTTATGGCAGAGCCTGAGAGGTTTTTTACTTAGTTTTCGTTCGTCGATGTGCCTTCCGGGTGGTACTTGGCGCAGGTGCACTTTTTCCACTTCAGGCCGCTGCCGCAGGGGCAGGGGTCGTTGCGGCCGATCTTGATCACCCGCACAGGCTGGCCGTGAGGTGCACCCTTGGCACCGGGTGCACCGTCGCCGGGCACAAAGCCTTCGCCGGTGGGCTTTGCCACCTGCTCACGCTTGGGGGCAGCACCGGCCTGACGGATCTCGATGGTCAGCAGCATCTTCACACTGGACTCACGGATGGAATCCACCATCTGGTCGAACATGTCAAAGCCCTCGATGCGGTACTCCACAACGGGGTCCTTCTGGCCGTAGCCGCGCAGCGCAATGCCCTGACGCAGCTGGTCCATGTTGTCGATGTGGTCCATCCACATGCGGTCCACGCACTTGAGCAGGCAGATGCGTTCCAGCTCGCGCATGATGGGAGTACCGTAGCGCTGCTCCTTGTCGGAGAGGATCTTCATGCCGCGGTCATAGAGCTGGTCGGCAATGCCCTTGCGGGAGATATCGTCAAAGTCGGCCACGGTGTAGTGGAGGTCTTCCTCGGTGGTCAGCCAGCCCAGATAGTGGCGGCGCAGGGCACCAAAGTCCCAGTCGTCCTTCACATCACCGGCCAGGAACTGGTCGCAGCTGGAATCGATGTTCTCACGCAGCATCTTGTGCATTTCGGTGCTGATATCCTCGCCATCCAGCACCTTGCGGCGCTGACCATAGATGATCTCGCGCTGCTGGTTCATCACGTCGTCGTACTTCAGCACATTCTTGCGGATCTCGAAGTTGCGGCCTTCCAGCTTTTTCTGGGCGCTTTCCAGCGTGTTGGTGATCATGCGGTTCTCGATGGGAGTGTCCTCGTCGATCTTGAGGGTATCCATCAGGCTGGAGACGCGGTCGCCGCCGAACAGGCGCATCAGGTCATCTTCCAGGCTCAGGTAGAAGCGGGAAGCACCCGGGTCGCCCTGACGGCCGGCACGGCCGCGCAGCTGGTTGTCGATACGACGGGACTCGTGGCGCTCGGTGCCGATGATGAACAGACCGCCTGCAGCGCGGACTTCCTCAGCCTCGGGCTTTATCTGCTGGTCGAACTTCTTGATGAGCTCCTGGTACTTGTTTCTTGCCTCGAGAATTTCCTCGTTGTCTGTTTCAGCGTAGCCGGTAGCCTCCTGGATAAGCTCCTCGGAGTACTCCTGACGGCGCATCTCGTGAATAGCCAGGAACTCGGAGTTACCGCCGAGTTTGATATCGGTGCCACGGCCTGCCATGTTGGTGGCGATGGTGACTGCACCCTTCTTGCCAGCCTGCGCAACTATCTCAGCCTCGCGCTCGTGGTTCTTCGCGTTGAGCACCTGGTGCTTTATCCCGCGCGCCTTGAGCAGCTTTGAGAGCAGCTCGGATTTCTCGATGGTGACGGTACCTACCAGCACCGGCTGACCCTTCTTGTGGCATTCCTCCACCTGGTCGCAGACTGCCTTGAACTTTCCGCGCTCGTTCTTGTATATCTGGTCGTGATGGTCGATACGGATAACAGGCTTGTTGGTGGGTATCTCGATAACGTCCAGGCTGTATATCTGACGGAACTCAGCTTCCTCGGTCATAGCCGTACCGGTCATACCGGAAAGCTTCTCGTACAGGCGGAAGAAGTTCTGGAACGTGATGGTGGCAAGCGTCTTGCTCTCGCGGTTCACCTTTACGCCTTCCTTTGCCTCGATCGCCTGGTGCAGACCGTCGTTGTAGCGGCGTCCGAACATCAGACGTCCGGTGAACTCATCGACGATGACGATCTCGCCGTCCTTGATAACGTAGTCAACGTCCAGCTTCATGATACCGTTTGCACGGATAGCCTGGTTGATGTGGTGCAGGAGAGTGGTGTTCTCGGGGTCCATGAGGTTCTCTATGCCGAAGTACTTCTCGGCCTTTGCGACGCCGGCAGGCAGCAGGTTGCAGGTCTTTGCCTTTTCGTCGATGAGGTAATCCCCGTCGAAGTTGCCCTCGTAGTCCTCTTTATCGTCAAGCTCTGCGACCTTGTTCATGGTGAGGGTCTTTGCGAACTTGTCAGCCTTTTCGTACAGGTCTGTGGATTTGTCGCCGTGACCGGAAATGATGAGCGGGGTTCTCGCCTCGTCGATGAGGATAGAGTCCACTTCGTCCACTACCGCGAAGTTGGGCGCGCGCTGGACCTTATCCTTCTTGTAGATGCACATGTTGTCGCGCAGGTAGTCGAAGCCAAGCTCGTTGTTGGTGGCGTATGTGATATCGCATGCGTAAGCCGCACGGCGCGCGTCGTTGTCCATATCGTGGGTGATAAGTCCGACGGTGAGGCCGAGGTACCTGTGCACCTTTGCCATCAGCTCGCTGTCGCGCTTTGCGAGGTAGTCGTTGACGGTGACGATGTGCACGCCCTTACCGGTGAGTCCGTTAAGGTAGGACGGCAGGGCGGCAACGAAAGTTTTACCCTCACCGGTCTTCATCTCTGCGATACGGCCCTGGTGGAGCACGATACCGCCGATGATCTGGACCGGGTAATGACGAATGCCGATAACTCTTGTGGAAGCCTCACGGCAGACAGCGAAAGCGTCCGGCAGTATCTGGTCGAGAGTTTCGCCGGCAGCGAGCCTGTCCTTGAGGATACCGGTCTGCGCCTTGAGCTCGCTCTCGCTCATAGCGGAATACTTGTCCGCGAGGTCGAGCACTGCCTGCTTTATCGGCTCTATGCGCCTGAGTTCCTTGGAGGAATAGGTGCCGAAAAGTGATTTGAATAAACCCATTGTATTGCAATTCCCTTTCTGTAAGAACGTATTTCGAATATAAATACTCACATTATATTATACCGCATAACCTTGTATTTGTCAACCGGAATATTCACACAAATCGAGAATTTGCGGAAATTTGTCCCATACTGTCGCCAGAAGTATAATATTGACGAAACTGCCCAAACTTACACCGAAAGGAGATGTTCGCATGAAAAAACAGCCATACCCTCCGCACGAGCGCCCCGAGGAAGCCCAGGCGCTGCAGGACCCCACCATGAACTCCGGCTGCGCCGGCGACTGCACCGGGCTTATCCCCGCGGTTTCAGGCGAAGAGGAATACGACAGCTACGCGGAACTCTATCCTTTTCTTCCTCCGGAAGAAAAGGAAATTCGGAATTCTTAATTCGGAATTCGGAATTATTGTGTCTGCTTCGCAGACGATATTTCAAAAACTTTTATGGAAACACTACAGGGCGAAAGTTTACCTCTCGCCCTGTGCATTTTATAGAAAATCTATTGAGATATTGTCCGCGCAAGCGGACACCATAATTCCGAATTCTTAATTCCGAATTCCGAATTTTATTTGAGGTTTGCTGCGTCGATGCGGTTGAGGGCGCGTTTGAGCTTGGTCTCTGCGAGTTTCAGCTCGTTGTCGCTGTGGGCGGCTTTTATGCGCTCCTCCGCTACCTGCTTTGCGTGCTCCGCGCGGTTGAGGTCGATTTCCTCTGCCCATTCGCAGGACTGCACCAGGATAACGGTTTTCTCCTTCGATACCTTGATGACCCCTCCGGAAGTGGCGGCGCGTTTGAACTGCCCGTCTATCATCACGCGCATCTGCCCGATGCCGAGAGCCGCGCAGTAAGGCTCGTGCCCGTTGAGGATACCGACGTCGCCGACGGTGGTGCGCGCGATTATCTGCTCGGTCTCCCCGTCGAAGAATATCTTCTCAGGCGTGATTATTTGTAACTTGAACGGCGTCATATCGTACCCCCGTCAGACTTTCTTTGCCTTTTCGATAACCTCGTCGATGGTGCCGGCGAACAGGAATGCGGACTCCGGCAGGTCGTCGTGCTTGCCCTCGATTATCTCCTTGAAGCCGCGTATGGTTTCCTTGAGCGGAACGTACTTGCCCTCCATGCCGGTGAATGCCTCTGCGACGGAGAACGGCTGGGACAGGAAACGCTGTATCTTTCTCGCGCGGGAAACGGTGAGCTTATCCTCGTCGGAAAGCTCGTCCATACCCAGTATCGCGATGATATCCTGCAGCTCGTTGTATCTCTGCAGAATGGACTGCACCGCTCTCGCTACCTCGTAGTGCTCCTTGCCCACGATGTCGGGGGTGAGTATGCG
>ENA-OPFT01001853-OPFT01001853.1-human-gut-metagenome-genome-assembly--contig:-NODE-1853-length-9769-cov-5.702800_pt1 | contig 9769 bp, 7 predicted proteins | sample MGYA00241714_ERZ501560 | MGnify/ENA primary metagenome ERZ501560 (study PRJEB25962, sample SAMEA2042392) | human gut metagenome | biome: human gut; feature: human-associated habitat; material: faeces...
AATATATATCGCCGATGAAGAGAACAAAATGTCCTTATATTCCCACATGTTCTCAATATGGTTTAGAAGCAATCGAAAAATATGGTGCATTAAAGGGTGGTCTTCTTGCGGTATGGAGGATACTTCGCTGTAATCCTTTTTCCCACGGAGGCTATGACCCTGTACCGTAAAGACAGGAATGTACTTGAAAATTGAATATTGATCGATCGAAGGAACCTCCTGTCATTTATGGATTCTAGGAGGAAATGAACTTGGAAATGATTTTAGCGACAAAGAGCAGCACTCCTATCATTGGTCAGCTTGCGACCGTTATGGGATGGATCATGGATGGTATTTACAGATTGCTGAATATCTTTGGAATTCAGAATATCGGTATTTGTATTGTCATCTTCAGTATCCTTATTTATGCTCTTATGACCCCACTGCAGATCAAACAGCAGAAATTCTCTAAGCTGAGTGCAATCATGCAGCCGGAACTTCAGAAAATTCAAAAGAAGTACAAGGGAAAAAACAACGATACTGCTGCAATGCAGAAAATGCAGGAGGAAACACAGGCTGTATATCAGAAATACGGCGTATCTCCTACAGGAAGCTGTGTACAGCTTGCAATCCAGTTCCCTATTTTGATGGCCTTATATCAGGTAATTTATAAAATTCCGGCATATGTAGGAAGTGTAAGGGATATCCTTGCATCTGCAGTTACCAGTATTACAGGTGTAAACGGATATACAGATATCCTTCAGCAGTTTATCACAGATAATAAGATGACAAGAGTTCAGCTTATTATGGATGGAAGTAAAGCTACAAGTAATTCAGTCACAGACTTTTTGTATGCATTATCACCTTCCCAGTGGAAAACACTTGCTGAGACAAGCCAGTTTGCAGGATTTACTGATACGCTGAACAGCACTGCAAAAGAGATTTCACATGTGCAGAATTTCTTTGGTCTGAATATCGCTGATCAGCCACTGACTTATATTAAAGCAGCTTTTGTAGGTGGCTCTGCTCTTCTTGCTATCGTTGCGATTCTTATCCCGATTCTTGCGTGGGCTACACAGATGATCAACTTAAAACTGATGCCTCAGGCAGCACAGCAGAGCGGCGATTCACAGCAGGATGCAATGATGAACTCCATGAAGACAATGAATATGGTAATGCCGTTGATGTCAGCAGTATTCTGTTTCACATTCCCTGTAGGTCTTGGTATTTACTGGGTAGCAAGTGCTGCAGTAAGAAGTGTGCAGCAGGTTGTTATCAATAAAAAGATGGATAAGATCCAGATTGAAGACCTGATCAGTGAGAATATGAAGAAGATGGAAAAGAAGCGTGAGAAAGCGGGACTTCCACCTCAGAAGATTACAAATCAGGCCCATCAGAGCGCCAAGAATATCAATAAGATTGAAAAAGGCAGCAGCAATACAAATGTTGAGACAAGAGCCAAGAAGGTTGAAGAAGCTTACAAAGACGCTGCGAATGCAAAACCTGGCAGCATTACTGCAAAGGCCAATCTGGTAAAAGCATTTGATGAGCGTAATAAGAAGAAGTAGTCAGGAACGGAGGGGTTGGCATGGAGGATTATATCCAGTTTTCAGCGAAAACAAAGAGTGAAGCAATTACAAAAGCATGTATCGAGCTTGGCGTATCCAGTGACCAGCTTGAGATTCAGGTAATAAGTGAAGGCAGCAACGGATTTTTCGGAATCGGAAGCAAGCCTGCAGTAATTAAGGTTCGTAAGATTGAGTCGGTTTCTGAGGAAGAAGAAATGAAGGAGATCGTAGAGACAGTGAAACTCGATTCCTTCAAAGAGGAAGCCCCGGTTCAGGAAGAAAAGAAAACGGAAGCTATAAAACCGGTAAAGAAAGAAATCAAAGAGCCGAAAGCTGTTTCTGAGAAACCAAGACAGCCAAAACCTGTAAAGGAAAGGGATGTAAAAGAAAAACAGCCGAGAGAATTCAGAGAGCCAAAAGAGAAACAAGTCAGAGAAAAGACGACTAAACCGGTAAAGCCTGTTGAGATCCTTACAGATCCGGAAGAGATTAAAGAAGTAGAAAACAGAGCAAAGGTATTCCTTCGTGATGTATTTGCGTCCATGAATCTTGGAGAAGTAGAGATTACATCTGAATATAACACAACGGACGGAAGTCTGGAAGTTGACTTTGAAGGCGAAGATATGGGAATCCTTATCGGCAAGAGAGGCCAGACTCTGGATTCTCTTCAGTATCTGACGAGTCTTGTGGTAAATAAAGGTAAATCAAATTACATTCGTGTAAAACTTGATACAGAAGATTACCGCAAGCGCCGTAAAGAAACTCTTGAGAACCTTGCAAGAGGTATTGCTTATAAAGTAAGAAAAACCCGCAAGCCGGTTATTCTTGAGCCAATGAATCCTTATGAGAGAAGAATTATCCATTCTGCTCTTCAGGGAAATAAATTCGTTGAGACAGTCAGTGAGGGTGAAGAGCCTTACCGTCATGTAGTGGTAAAATTAAAAAGAAATTAATAATATGACTGCTTCATTGCAGATATGAAAAAAGAATGTTATTCTAGGTGAAAGCGTGAATAGCACGTAACTTTGCGTGTGTACTTTTGCCTGGAGTAACATTTTTATTTTACGGAAAGTCTTGTATATATACCAGAGAGATTACACACTTGCAGAAAAAAATAACAGTAGTCAGTGTGATTTTCCTGTTATGTATATAAGATGACAGAATTATTGTAACAGTCTACTGTTCCGCAGGGGCAGAACTATTATAGAACAGGCAAGTGAGGAGAAAAAAATGGAAACAACAATCGCAGCAATTTCCACAGCCATGAGTGCGTCCGGAATCGGAATCATCCGTATCAGCGGCGAGAATGCCATGGATGTGATTTCCCGTATCTACAGATCAAAAGGCGGGAAGAAAAAAATAAAAGAAGTTCCGACTCATACCATTCATTATGGATATATTTATGATGGAGAGGAACTGATTGATGAGGTTCTGGTAATGATCATGCATGCACCGAGGACTTTTACAGGAGAAGATACAGTAGAAATAGACTGTCATGGTGGTGTATATGCTATGCAGAGGGTTTTGGATACAGTGCTGAAAAATGGTGCCGAAATTGCAGAACCAGGAGAATTTACCAAACGTGCCTTCCTGAACGGACGGATGGATCTGTCCCAGGCAGAGGCTGTTATGGATGTTATACAGGCGAAAAATGAATATGCGCTTCGCAGTTCCATGGATCAGTTAAGAGGTTCTGTGCAGAAAGCAATCCGAGATATCAGAGAAAAGCTGATTTATCACATTGCATATATAGAATCGGCACTGGATGATCCGGAACATATCAGTCTGGATGGATATCCCCAGGAACTTCTGGAAGTTGTGGATAATGAACAGAAAGAAGTGAAGCGCCTGTTGAAAACTTCTTCTGACGGAAAGATGATCCAGGAGGGAATCCAGACAGTTATCCTCGGAAAACCAAATGCCGGAAAATCCTCACTGTTAAATCTTCTGATCGGAGAAAACAGGGCTATTGTGACAGATATTGCAGGAACGACCAGAGACATTCTGGAGGAATATATCACACTTCATGGAATATCTCTGAAGATTATTGATACAGCCGGAATCCGGGAAACAAAGGATATTGTGGAAAAAATAGGGGTAGACAGAGCCAGAGAAATGGCACAGAAAGCAGATCTGATTCTTTATGTAGTGGATTCTTCTGTTCCGCTTGACGAAAATGATGAAGAAATCATGGAAATGCTTACTGGAAAAAAGGCGATTATCCTGTATAATAAAACTGATCTTCAGCCGGAAATCCAGCCGGAAATCCTGAAAGAAAAAACAGGACATCCTGTAATTCCGATTTCTGCAAAAGAAGAAAAAGGCATTACAGAACTGGAAGAACAGATTAAAGATATGTTTTTTGGAGGAGAGATTTCCTTTAATGATGAGGTATATATTACAAATGCCCGTCATAAAGCAGCATTGGAAGAGGCTGACAGAAGCCTTGATCTGGTCAGAAACAGTATCGAAATGGGAATGCCGGAAGATTTCTTTTCTATAGATCTTATGAATGCATATGAAAATCTGGGTAAAATCCTCGGAGAGTCTGTTGGTGAAGATCTGGTAAATGAGATATTTAGCAAGTTTTGCATGGGTAAATAAAAATCAAAAAATCGCCTTCGGCGATTTTTGAAAGAATAGGATGAACAGTTGTAAAATAAAAGGAGACAAAATGAGAACGTTAGTAGAAGATTATGATATTGTTGTAGTCGGTGCCGGTCATGCCGGATGTGAAGCAGCACTTGCGGGCGCGCGCCTGGGCCTGAATACAGTGATGTTTACTGTAAGTGTAGACAGTATCGCATTAATGCCATGTAACCCGAACGTAGGCGGCAGTTCCAAAGGCCATCTGGTAAGAGAACTTGATGCCCTGGGCGGTGAAATGGGAAAAAATATTGACAAGACCTTTATCCAGTCCAAAATGCTTAACTGTTCCAAAGGACCTGCAGTGCACTCCTTACGCGCGCAGGCTGACAAACAGGCATACAGCAATGAAATGAGAAAAACGCTTGAAAATACACCTAATCTGACTATTAAACAGGGAGAAGTAACAAAACTTCTGGTCGAGGACGGAAAGATTACAGGGGTAAAAACATATTCCGGTGCAACTTATAACTGTAAAGCAGTGGTCCTCTGTACAGGAACTTATTTAAAAGCAAGATGTATTTACGGTGATGTAAGTAATTATACAGGACCAAACGGACTGCAGGCAGCCAACTACCTGACTGATTCTCTGAAAGAGCTGGGAATTGAAATGTTCCGTTTTAAAACAGGAACACCTGCCCGTATTGCCGGAAATACAATTGATTACAGTAAAATGGAGGAACAGTTTGGAGATGAGAGAGTTGTACCATTTTCATTCTCAACTAATCCGGAAGATGTTCAGATAGAGCAGAAATCCTGCTGGCTGACATATACAAATGAGAAAACTCATGAGATCATTCGTGCAAACCTTGATCGTTCTCCATTGTATTCCGGTATGATCGAAGGAACCGGTCCGCGTTATTGCCCGTCAATTGAAGATAAAGTAGTCCGTTTTGCAGATAAGAATCGTCATCAGGTATTTATTGAGCCGGAAGGTCTCTATACAAATGAGATGTATATTGGTGGAATGTCCAGTTCTCTGCCGGAAGATGTGCAGGAAGAAATGTATCATTCCGTACCGGGACTGGAACATGCAAAAATCGTAAAAAATGCATATGCCATCGAATATGACTGTATTAATCCACGTCAGTTATATCCTACACTGGAATTTAAGAAAATCAAAGGACTGTTCAGCGGCGGTCAGTTTAACGGAAGCTCAGGGTATGAAGAAGCAGCGGCGCAGGGACTGATCGCAGGAATTAATGCTGCTCTGGAAGTTAAAGGTCAGGAACAGCTGATTCTTGACCGTTCTGAGGCTTATATTGGTGTTCTTATTGATGATCTGGTAACAAAAGAAAACCATGAGCCATACAGAATGATGACCAGCAGAGCGGAGTACAGATTACTTCTCCGACAGGACAATGCGGATCTGAGACTTCGTAAAAAGGGATATCAGGCAGGGCTCATCAGTGAAGAGGATTATCAGAAAATCCTTACGAAAGAAGAACAGATAAAAACAGAGATCAGCAGAGTAGAACATACAAATATCGGAGCAAACAAAGAGGTTCAGACCCTTCTGGAAAGCTATAACAGCACACCGCTGAAATCCGGAACTACTCTGGCAGAACTGATCCGCCGTCCGGAACTTTCTTATGAAGCAATCAAACCACTTGATAAAGAACGTCCGGAGCTGCCATGGGATGTACAGGAACAGGTTGACATTAACATCAAGTATGATGGATATATCCGCAGACAGTTAAAACAGGTAGAACAGTTTAAGAAACTGGAAGCAAAGAAAATCCCGACAGATCTTGATTATGAGAAAGTTGGAAGCCTGAGAATCGAAGCACGTCAGAAACTGGAAGCATACAGACCGATTTCAATCGGACAGGCTTCCCGAATTTCAGGAGTTTCTCCTGCTGATATATCAGTTTTACTGGTGTATCTTTCCAGTACGAAATAATTAATATAATACGCTTTAATGTGCTTATAAAAACAAGAAATTGGCAAAAAATATTAAAATAGTACATAAAAGAGTAAAATAACGGACTATAAATAACAGATAAAATCATAAAAGCACATAAAACAACCCTGTAAAATATACAAAAATAATAAATAAAGGTAGAAAAAGGAGAATAATACATGCCGTATAATCTGACGACATTGGAAAATGGATGCAGAGAACTGGGTATAGAGCTGAGCCAGAAGCAGAAAAATCAGTTTATCCAGTTTTATGAATTTCTGGTAGAAAAAAATAAGGTTATGAATCTGACAGGTATTACTGAGTTTGAGGAAGTACTTACAAAGCACTTTCTTGACAGTCTTGCCTGTGTAAAAGCCATTGATATGACAAAAGTAAAAACAATTATGGACATCGGTACAGGTGCCGGATTTCCAGGTGTGCCTTTGAAAATTGCTTTTCCACATCTGGAGGCATGTCTGCTGGATTCTCTGAAAAAGAGGGTAAACTTCCTTGAGGAAAGTTTTGAGCTTCTTGGATTAGAAGGGATTAAGGCGATTCATGGAAGAGCAGAAGAGTATGCAAAAAATAAAGAGTATCGTGAGAAATATGATCTCTGTGTATCCAGGGCAGTATCAAACCTTGCAACTCTGTCAGAATATTGTCTTCCTTATGTAAAGACAGGAGGAACTTTCATTTCCTATAAATCAGGAACTGTACAGGAAGAGGCAGAAGAAGCAGAGAAAGCAATCAATATCCTCGGTGGTCAGGTGAAAGACATCACATACTTTAAATTGCCGGACTCCGAGATTGACCGATCCCTTGTCATTATAAATAAGAAAAAATCTACACCTGGAAAGTATCCGCGTAAAGCAGGAACACCATTAAAAGAACCATTGTCATAATAAATCTATGTATAGTTGTCTCATGAAATCTTCTGGCAAAAAATGCCGAGATTTCGGGACAGCTATTTTTTTCAAACAAACATCACAGAATAATCACACTTTTATCCTAATTTCATCACAACTTCATCATAAACTATTTTTATAGAGATGTCCTCGGGTTCCCCCATTCTCTGTTTCACCTGGGGACATTTTCTATATTTTATTTTGGCAAAAATTAAGAGGAGGAGAACACATTGATTGAAGTAAACAATCTGGTTAAACGATATGGTAACCATACGGCAGTTGATCACCTTTCCTTTAAAATAGAGAAAGGCAAAATCTATGGATTTCTGGGACCAAATGGTGCAGGAAAATCCACTACAATGAATATGATAACCGGATACATCGCATCCACCGAAGGAACCGTCAAAATTGACGGACACGATATCCTCGAAGAACCGGAAGCGGCAAAGAAATGTATCGGTTATCTGCCTGAACAGCCGCCGGTCTATTTTGATATGACTGTCCTGGAATACATGAAATTTGTGGCAGATCTCAAGAAAATCCCAAAAGATAAAAAAGCAAACATGATCGAAGAAGTCATGGATATGGTAAAGATTTCAGACATGAGAAACCGTCTGATAAAGAACCTGTCAAAAGGTTACAGACAGAGAGTTGGTCTTGCTGAGGCGATTATGGGGTATCCGGAGGTGATCATCCTGGATGAGCCGACAGTAGGTCTTGACCCTAAACAGATTATTGAAATCCGAACCTTAATTAAAGAATTAAAAAAGAAACATACCGTTATTCTCAGCTCGCATATACTTTCTGAAGTAAGCGCGGTATGCGATTACGTGCTGATCATTTCTCATGGAAAACTGGTAGCAAGCGATACTCCTGAGAATCTTGGAAAACTTGCAGAGGGATCCAATACTCTGGAGATGCTTATTAAAGGTGAAAAAACACAGATCAGGCAGGCTCTCGAGGGAATCGAGGGAGTCAACAGCGTAACAATGGAAAAAGATGAGAAACAGAATCTCTGGAGTGTGAAAGTTTCAACAGAGGAGCAGAATGACATTCGGGAAGAAGTATTCTACAAAATGTCGGAGATTAACAGCCCAATCTATGAGATGAAGTCCAGGAAAGTATCACTGGAGGAAATCTTCCTTGAACTTACTGCATCCGATAAACCAATATCTGCAGACGAAGTCCCAAATACACCTGAAGATAAAGATACTGATGCCGGTAGATCAAACGAGACAAACGTAAAACAGACATCAGCAGAAATACCGGAAGAACAGAATAATGATAAAGGGGGAGAGAAATAACCATGACAGCTATATATAAAAGAGAGCTGAAAAGTTACCTGACATCCATGGTAGGATATTTATTTATCTTTTTCATTCTTGTACTGACAGGTATTTATTTTTCAGCATATCAGCTTTCAGCAGCATATCCGAAATTTGAATACACCTTAAGTGCAATTACCTTTGCATTCCTGATCGGAGTACCGATTTTGACTATGCGTGTACTTGCAGAGGAAAGAAAACAGAAAACAGATCAGCTGCTTCTGACAGCACCGGTTTCTGTGAGCGGTATTGTAATAGGTAAATATCTTGCACTGGTAACTGTATTTGCTGTTCCGATGGCAGTTATGTGTACTTATCCGCTGATTATGTCCAGGTTTGGCACAGTAGAGTTTGCATCTGCATATACAGCAGTCCTGGGATTCTTTCTCCTGGGATGTGCAAATATTGCAATCGGTGTATTTATGTCAGCATTAACTGAGAGCCAGGTAATTGCAGCGGTACTCACATTTGTTTTCTTATTTGCATTTTACATGATGAATGGTATTTCTTCATTCTTCTCTCAGACATCTATGTCGACATGCGTGACATTTGGGTTATTGATCCTGGCAGCAGCCATCATTATCTATACCATGATCAAGAATATTCTGATCTCAGCAGTGATCGGTGTGATCGGAGAAGTGGCACTGATTATTATTTATGTAGTAAAATCCAGTATTTTTGAGGGCGGTATTCAGAAAGTCCTGGATGTGTTTAATCTGAGCGGACACTTTGATAATTTTACAAGTAACATCTTTGATATAAAAGGAATTGTATATTTTCTTTCTGTGATTGCAGTATGCCTGTTCCTTACAACACAGTCTATTTTGAAGAGACGCTGGAATTAGTGGGGAGGTGAAAGAAAATGAAACTGAAAGAAAAGATGAAAAATAATAAGCATAAAAAATTTGACAAAAAGAAACTGATTGGCACCATCAGTAAGAAGCATATCAAAAACGGCTCTTACACAATGGTTATGTCAGTGATATTTATTGCAGTAGTTGTAGTGCTCAACATGATCGTAAATGCGATTCCGTCCAAATATTCAGAAATTGATATCAGCAGCCAGAAACTCTACAGTATTGGTGATGATACAAAAGCAATGCTGAAAGATCTGGACAAGGATGTAACCATATATCAGATCGCCCAGAGCGGAAGTGAGGATGAGACTATCAGTAATCTGCTTCAAAGATATGCAGATGAATCTGATCATATTAAGGTGGAACAGAAAGATCCCGTGGTCAATCCTAAATTTGTCAGTGAATACACCAGTGACAACCTTTCCTCTAATAGCTTAATTGTTGTATGCGGAGACAGAAATAAGGTTGTAAATTATAACAATATTTACGAATCTACAATGGATTACAACACATACAGTTATCAGACAACAGGCTTCGACGGCGAAGGTCAGATCACAAGTGCCATTGCATATGTAACCAGTGAAAA
>ENA-OPFT01001856-OPFT01001856.1-human-gut-metagenome-genome-assembly--contig:-NODE-1856-length-9766-cov-3.662651_pt1 | contig 9766 bp, 4 predicted proteins | sample MGYA00241714_ERZ501560 | MGnify/ENA primary metagenome ERZ501560 (study PRJEB25962, sample SAMEA2042392) | human gut metagenome | biome: human gut; feature: human-associated habitat; material: faeces...
TACAGAGGGTGTCTTTCTTTTGTGCAATATTTTGGATTTGCTCATTTATAGTTTCGTATAGTTATAAGAAAGAGCTCTTGCGATCTCCCACTGATATTCCGGCAGAGTCTTTGTCATGGACAGTGCCTCATCGATATCGTAATCTACATACTCACCGTTCTTGTATGCAACAACGCGGTCTGTTTTGCCTTCCAGAAGAAGGTCAACTGCGTAAGCACCCATGATGGACGCATATACACGGTCTTTACATGTCGGGCTTCCTCCACGCTGCATATGTCCAAGGATCGTTGCACGGGTCTCGATGCCGGTTGCAGCTTCGATTCTGCGCGCCATGCTGGTGGAATGGCCGATGCCCTCAGCATTTACGATGATATGATGTTTTTTGCCTTTTCTACGGTTCTCGATGATGTTGTTGATGATCTTCTGCTCATCGTAATCGTATTTCTCCGGAAGAAGAATATCCTCTGCGCCGTTTGCGATACCGCACCAAAGAGCGATATATCCGGCATTACGTCCCATAACCTCGATGATCGAGCATCTCTCATGGGAAGTGGAAGTATCTCTTACTTTATCAATGGCTTCCATTGCAGTGTTTACCGCGGTATCAAAACCGATGGTATATTCTGTGCAGGCGATATCCAGGTCGATGGTTCCCGGTACACCTACGGTGTTAATTCCAAGAGCTGCCAGTTTCTGCGCTCCTGCAAAAGATCCGTCTCCGCCGATAACTACCAGTCCGTCGATGCCGTGTTTTCTGCAGACATCTGCAGCACGTTTCTGGCCTTCCAGTGTACGCATCTCTGCGCAGCGGGCGGTATAAAGGATGGTACCTCCGCGCTCGATGGTGTCGGATACATCGCGGGCTGTCATGTCGATGATTTCTTCGTTCATCAGTCCGTCGTAGCCTTTCAGGATACCTTTCATCTGAACGCCCTTCTGCAGACCTCTTCTTACGGCTGCACGGATCGCTGCGTTCATACCTGGTGCATCACCACCGCTGGTAAGCACTCCGATTGTCTTTACCTTGTTAGTCGTTGCCATATGAATTCCTCCATCTCATCACACACATTAATAAACGAGTAGTTTTATTTATTAATCACACACAGTTTTATTTTAAAGCATTCAGGCCCTTTTTTCAATACTCTTTTCTACAACTTTCACGTTTCCGGTACCGAATTTTGCCTGAAGTGACGCCACCAGACGGGCATCTGCCTGCACATTGCGGCTCGGCGGCAGTTTTTTCATCGCTTTGATCGATTTGATGTAGAGAATCACGCTGTCCTTGCCGTCGGATTCATGCAGCATCTGGTACAGATCCGCCACTTCTCTCTCGTACGTTTCCTTGTCCGGGAACTGGATCCAGAGCTCTTTCGGGATGCCAGCAAACGGGAAAATTTTCTCGCAGATCAGCTTGCTCGGCTTATCATCCTCCGCGGAAACACGGCCCTGGATGAAGACACGCGCATCGGTCTGCATCATCGGTGCGTTTTTCTCGTAATCGCGCGGGAATACGACGATTTCCATACTGCCGACGAGGTCCTCGAGTGTGAGAAATGCCATTGTCTTGTTATTCTTTGTATATTTGATTTTTTTATCCGTGATAATGCCGCCGACAATCTCTTTCGCGCCGTCGGTGACGGATGGGAAACCCGTCTCCTCATCCGGCTGGAAGTCTGTCGTTACCGCGGAAATGTTCTTCCGCCAGCACTCCTCCTGCTCCTCGAGCGGATGACCGCTGACGTAGATGCCGAGCACCTCTTTTTCGAGCGCCAAAAGATCACTCTTTTCGTATTCTCCGACATCCGGGTACACCGTTTCATACGACCGTTTGGTCGTCTCATCTACGAAGTCAAACAGACTCATCTGGCCGCTTAACGAATCTTTTTTCTCGCGCGCCACATCATCGAGCACATTGGCGTAGACGAACATGAGCTGCTTTCTCGTCACGCCGAAGCAGTCGAATGCGCCCGCCTTGATAAAGTTCTCGACGGTCCGCTTGTTGACTTCTTTTCCGCTCAGGCGCTCCGCGAAATCCTTTAACGAGCGGAACGGTCCGTTTGCACTCCGCTCCTCCACGATCGCCTCCATGACCGGCTTTCCGATGCCTTTGACCGCCGCCATGCCATAGCGGATCGCCTGGCCGTCTACCGTGAATTTTCCTTCGCTTCGGTTGATGTCCGGCGGCAGAATGGAAATGCCCATCTGCCGGGAACTCAAGATATACTCTGCGACTTTTCCCGGGTTATCGATGCAGGAGGTCATCAGAGCCGCCATGAACTCAACCGGGTAATAGTATTTCAGCCATGCCGTCTGGTACGATACGAACGCGTACGCCGCCGCATGGGATTTGTTGAAGGCGTATTTCGCGAAGTCGATCATCTCGTCGTAGATCTTGTTCGCTGTCTTCTCATCAATGCCGTTTTTGATACAGCCCGGCACGCCCTCGGCCTCGTTTCCATAAACGAAATTCTGGCGCTCTTTTTCCATGACAGATGCCTTTTTCTTCGACATCGCACGGCGCACCAGATCGGCCCGTCCAAGCGAATAGCCCGCCAGTGCCTGTACGATCTGCATAACCTGTTCCTGGTAGACGATACAGCCGTACGTCGGCTCCAGAATCGGTTTTAAGAGCGGTGTATCGTACGTAACGGATTCCGGGTTGTTTTTTCCTTTGATGTACTGCGGAATAAAATCCATCGGGCCCGGACGGTACAGGGAAATTCCGGCGATGATATCCTCGAGGCTCTGCGGTTTTAACTCCTTCATGAAGTTTTTCATTCCCGCACTCTCGAGCTGGAACACACCGACCGTTTTCGATGCGCCGATCATACCGAGCACTTTCGGATCGTTGTAATCGATGTGAAGCAGATCAATTTTCTTATTGCTGTAACGCTCTGCGAGCTTTGTCGCATTCTGAATGACGGTCAGGGTCCGAAGTCCTAAGAAGTCCATTTTCAGAAGTCCCAGTTCCTCGAGCGTCGTCATCGTGAACTGCGTGACGATCGTTCCGTCGCTTCCTCGCGAGAGCGGCACAAATTCCCCCAGCGGACGCGAGCCGATGACAACACCGGCGGCGTGCATCGACGTGTGGCGCGGCAGACCTTCAAGTCTCCGTGACATGTCGATCAGATGTGCAACCTCTTCATTGCCCTGATACAGCTCCCGCAGCTCGTGGTTCATCTGCAGTGCCTTGTCGATCGTGATATTCAGTTCATTCGGAATCATCTTCGCAATCGAATCGACCTGTGCATACGGCATATCCAGCACACGGCCGACATCGCGGATGACACCGCGCGCCGCCAGTGTACCGAATGTGACGATCTGTACAACGCGGTCCTTGCCGTATTTTCTCGTTACATAGTCGATGACCTCCGGGCGGCGTTCGAAACAGAAATCCACGTCGATATCAGGCATGGTAACTCGTTCCGGGTTCAGGAAACGCTCGAACAGGAGCTGGTACCGCATCGGATCCAGCTGTGTGATGCCAAGGGTGTAGGAAACAATACTTCCGGCCGCCGATCCTCGTCCCGGTCCGACCATGATGTCGTGGTCGCGCGCAAATTTGATGAAATCCCACACGATCAGGAAGTAATCGACGTAACCCATCGTTTTGATCGTATCAAGCTCGTATTTCAGCCGCGCTTTCAGTTCATCCGTCGCCGGGTAATACCGTTCCTCGAGGCCGTCGTAGCAGAGCTTATTTAAGTATTCCCAGGAAGTGTATCCTTCCGGCACATCGAATTTCGGAAGTTTTGTGACACCAAATTCGATCTCCACATTACACCGGTCTGCAATTTTCTGTGTATTTTCGATTGCCTGCGGTGCATACGGGAAGAGCGATGCCATCTCCGCCTCGGATTTCACGAAATACTGGCCGCCCTCGTAGCGCATGCGGTCCTCATCCGTGATCTTCTTTCCGGTCTGCAGGCACAGAAGAATATCGTGGGAATCCGCATCTTCTGCGTACGTGTAGTGAATATCATTCGTCGCCACCAGCTCGATGCCGGTTTCTGCCGAGAGGCGCATCAGCTGCTGATTGACCATCCGCTGCTCCGAGATGCCGTGATCCTGCAGTTCCAGGAAGAAATTGCCTTTTCCGAAAATCTTCTCATACCGCAGTGCGGCCTCTTTTCCCATCTCGTACTGGTTCCGCACCATCGCACGCGCCACCTCACCTGCAAGGCAGGCGGAAAGCGCGATAATGCCCTCGTGATACTTTTCCAGAATCTCCATGTCGACACGCGGCTTATAGTAAAATCCATCGATAAAGCCCGCCGAAACAATCTTCATCAGATTGGAATAGCCCGTATTATTTTCCGCCAGCAGAACCAGATGGTAGTACCGGTCCTCTCCGCGGCTGGTTTCGCGGTCGAAACGGGAACCCGGCGCCACGTAAACCTCACAGCCGAGGATCGGCTTGATGCCCTGCGCGCGGGCTTCTTTATAAAAATCGATACAGCCGAACATGACGCCGTGATCGGTGATCGCGGCGCTGTTCATGCCAAGCTCCTTGACTCTGGCAACGTACTCTTTGATCTTGTTCGATCCGTCCAGAAGGCTGTATTCGGTATGTACATGTAAATGCGTAAAACTCATCGTTTTCTCCTCTATTTTCCAAAGGCATGTTCCGTTGTCTCCAAGATCGTCTGCACCAGGCTGTCCGGCTCGATCGGCTTGGTCAGATGGCTGTTCATGCCCGCTGCGCGGCATCCCTCTTTACTCTCTTCGGAGGACTGCGCCGTCATCGGGATGATCGGGACTTGTTTTGCTTCCGGAAGCCCCATGGTGCGGATCTGCCGCGCTGCCTCAAGACCGCCCATCACAGGCATCATCAGATCCATTAAAATCACATCAAATTTCTGCGGATTCGCCGCATACTTTTCGACCGCCTCGCGGCCGTTCCATGCCTCTTCCACCGTCGCACCGTGATCGGTCAGGTAAAACTCGGCGATTTCCATGTTGATCTCATTATCCTCGACAAGCAGAACGTGGAAACGGACAAGCTCTTTTCCTGCGATCCGTGTCTTTACTTCCTGAATCCGCTGTCCCTCGCAGTCAATGTAAAACGGAAGCCGGAATACATACGTCGTTCCGACGCCCTGCTGGCTCGTTACCTCGATCGTGCCCTGCATTTTTTCGATCAGTTCTTTGACGATCGACATGCCAAGGCCCGTTCCCTTGTACTGCGTTCTCGCACCGGACTTCTCCTGTGTGAACGGATGGAACAGCTCTTTTTCGATAAATTCGCTGCTCATTCCGATGCCGCTGTCCATGATGCGGAACTCGTAGACGACCCGGGTTCCGTCGCAGGAGACTTCGCCCGCATACGTATCGATCGTTCCGCCCGGCTTGTTGTACTTGATTGCATTGCTGAAGAGATTCAGCATAATCTGCCGCAGGCGCAGCGGACTGCCGATCAGTCTCGTGTGCGTCAGCTCACCGCGGTGCATACGGTGGGTAATGCCCATCTCCGTAATCTGCGCATTGACAAGGGATGCCACATCATCCATCAGATGCGTCAGATCAAAAGAAGCGCTCTCGATCGTCTCTTTTCCGGACTCCAGCTTATTCATATCGAGCACATCGTTGACGAGTGCCAGCAGATGGCTTGCGGAAAGATTGATTTTATCGAGGCAGTCGTCCACTTTTGCCTCATCCTGCCGGTTTTTGCGGATGATATCCAGCATGCCCATAATGCCATTGATCGGCGTGCGCACATCGTGGCTCATGCGGTTCATAAATTCTGTTTTTGCACGACTTGCACTGTCTGCAGCTCTAAAGGCATCCTGAAGCTGTATCTTCTCCCTCTCTTCCCGGCTGTGGAACTCTGACGTATCACGGAAAAGGATCATGCCGTGTACCACAACGCTCTCCCGCTTTGTCTTTCGGTCGTAGACGGTATCCTGTGACATAAGAACCGTCTTCTGCAACCATATTCTTCTGCCGGACTCATCTGTTTCCTGATACTCCACGACTACCTGCTTATCTCCGTTTTCAAAGCGCTGCAGCAGTTTCTTCGAGGAATCCACAATGCGGTATGATTCCAATGTCTCCTCCGCGACAAACGCACTGCATTCCCCGCAGTATTTCTCGTAGGAACACGGCAGATCTATATTGAGGTCAAATTTCTTCTGCCCGCTGTGGTAAAAAATCTGCTCCAGCGAATCATTCGTCAGATCAACGGCGAACACAGTCTCGGCCGTCTCGAGAAGTGCCTCGGCGTAGTGGCTGTTTTCAATGATCGACTGTTTCATCTGTTCATAGTATTGGTCGAGCTGTTCTTTTTCATTCCGAGCAGCTTCCTCATCGGAGCGGAACCGCTCAAAGCCCATCAGAAAATGGTGCAGTCCGCCGTCCTCGGCCGCGTCGTAGAACAGAATAGTGACTTTTCCCCGGCAGAGCGCTTCCCCTTCGCTGCCCTCCCGATACTCGCACAGAATTTCTACGCTCTCTTCTCCCTTCTGATAGCACTCCTTCAGATGGGTAAGATCCAGCATTCTACGCATTTCCTTTCTCTTTTCCTCATCCGTGATGCCCTGCACAATATGCTCGGCCGCACCGGTATAGCTGCCGTCCTCGGCAAGGAAAAAGCCCGAAACGGCGCGCAGAATCCGGTACTGGTCCTGTCTTGCATTGCAGTAAATACAGTTGGAAAAATGGTATCCCTTTTTCTTTACGACGTCCAGCGCTTCCAGGCTGATCTTCCGCTCTGCGGCGGCTTCTTCCATCTTCGCGCGGTTTTTGTCGATATACATGTTCTGGTCCGCATGGCGGAACAGTTCCCGGATATCACAGTCTTCAAATTCCGTGGACAGTGCATAGCCTCCGGCGTAGCTGATCGGCATCTCCGGGTGCTGGCGGGAATATTCTGCCGTCTGCGTGCGGATGTGATTCATGCACGCTTCCACTTCTTCGCGGTTCAGTCCGCGCAGAATGGCAAGAAACTCATCTCCGCCGTTTCTTCCGACGAAATACTCCTCCGGGACTGCTTTTCGAAGCTGAACGGCAAAGGAACGGATATATTCGTCTCCCTTGTCGTGACCCAGACTGTTGTTGATCGTGCGCAGATTGTTGAGGTCAAACACGCAGACCGCATACACGCCGGAAATTTCTTCTCCTCCGTCGCTTCCCTCCAGAATCTCTTCGCATTTATTTTTATTTGGCAGGCCCGTCGCCTCATCGAGATAGACTTTCTTCTGCAGAATACGGTTCATCGCCGCATAGCGGACGGCCTTGATCAGCTCCATGCCGATGACAAACACCAGACCGATGATATCTCCTACTACCACCTGCTCCAGCTTCTTCAGCGAATACGCCATTCTCTGCGAATACGCTTCCGCAAGGCCCGTCGCCTCGTCACAGATTTTGAAAAAGGTCTCACTCTTTTCGATAATCGCGGTATTCTCATATCCTTTTTTACGCACCAGCAGAATCTCTGCCTTCAGCTCTTCAAAATACGATGCCAGCTCAGTCATCTTATCCTGAAAATCCCGGTCGTCCAGGCGCACCAGATCCAGCTCGCTGCTTCCGTTCCGCAGACCGTCGATATAAGCGTTGATGTCTGCAATCATCGTATCCTGCGGTTCTCCCGCATCCTCCAGCTTGATAATCCGCTGCGTTTTTCCGCGCACCAGACCGGCATAGTTGACAACGCGGGCCGTTCCCTGTATTTTCTCGACCATCGACATAATGCAGAAAAACAGAATAATCAGAATGATCGTCAAAACCGTCATTGCGGTTTTGGAAATAAAGGATGTTTTTTTCTTACTTTTCTTTTTCTTCATCGCTCTCCATCAGATCCTGTGTCATTTTTTGTCATATAGATCATATTATAAGCGCAATCCTCTCTTCGCGCAACCGCAAACCGGGCGCAGAAAAAATTTCAAAATTTTATCTGCTGTCTGACACAAAAAAACGGACACCGGAGAGGATGTGCTTCCTGTCCAGTGCCCGATTTTTTCTTATTTTGCTTTTTCTGCCGTCCAGATTTTACCGTCGCGGATGACAACCTGTTTTTCTTTCATCAGATGGCCGACCGCGCGCTTAAATGCTGCTTTGCTGAGGCCAAATTCTCTCTGAATCACTTCCGGTGATGCTTTGTCATCAAACGGAAGGACACCTGCAAATTCCTCGATCACAGAAAGAACGCTCTCTGCATCGATTGCGATCTGCTCGTACGCTTTTCCGCGTGCGGACAGGGAGAGTTTTCCGTCCTCTTTGACTTCTGTAACGCGGCACTCAAGTTCCTGGCCGACATGATAGTCTGCCTGTGCTTCTCTCTTTGGAATCAGGCCGGAGTAGCGGTCATCAACAGCAACGAAAACGCCGAAGTTTCCGCTGATCTCGTAGATTCTTCCCTTTACGGTATCGCCTACGACGTACGGAGAATTGGTTTTCAGGAAATGGTAAACCTTCATCGTTGCGCAGAGACGGTCGCTCTTGTCGATGTAGAGGGAAACCAGAACCTCATCACCTGGATGGAGGCGGCGGGTCTGCTGTTTAAACGGAAGAAACAGATCTTTTTCCAGACCCCAGTCCAGAAATGCTCCGATCTTTCCGGTAGCAGCTACGTTTAAGACAGCCAGCTCTCCAAGCACCAGCTTCGGCTCTCTGGTTGTCGCAATCAGACGGTCGCTGGAATCGCGGTACAGAAATACTTCCAGCTCATCTCCCTCTTTTGTTCCTTCCGGCACCTGTTTGATCGGCAGAAGAACGCGTTCCTTCTCGCCTGCTTCCCGGGTCTCCCCAAGATAAATACCGAATTCTACTTTCTTTACTACTACCAGCTTTTGCTTTCTTCCTATATTTAACATTTGACTTCCTTTCTTACTGCTCGCCGAGAGCCTTCATGCTCATCTCCTCGAGCAGGTCGCTCTTGATGTGGTACAGCTTGTCGGACAGATCCACGTAAACCTCATGCGGATTGACCAGACGTTTTGACTCCTCCCAGAGGGTATCTTTCTCTCTGGTGCAGATGTCGCGGATCTCCATGACGGATGGAGAAGTGTAGACGCATGCGCCCTTCTGGAAAATCGGAACGAGGAGCTCGCGTAAGGTGTAGGTTCCGCCTTTGATCTTTGTCTTTTTCCAGGTCTCGATCGGGTCGAAGATGATCATATCTTTGCTCTCGTCGAAGGTCTCGTCTGCGAGGCAGATCAGGTCGGCACGGATCTTTCCGGTTTCTTTATCATAAATACGATAAATCGTCTTATTGCCCGGGTTTGTTACTTTCTCGGAGTTCTCGGACAGCTTGATCTTCGGTGTGAATTCTGCGTCATCTTTATCTTTTGCTGCTGCCAGCTTGTAAACGCCGCCGAATGCCGGCCAGTCACCGGATGTGATCAGGTTGGTGCCGACGCCCCAGGAATTGATCTTCGCACCCTGGGTTTTCAGGCTGTCGATCAGGTACTCATCGAGATCACTGGATGCGGAAATGATGGCATCGCCGAAACCTTCTGCCTCGAGCATCTGATATGCTTTTTTCGACAGGTAAGCCAGGTCACCGCTGTCGATGCGGATGCCGTAGCCCTTCATCGGTAAGCCCTCTGCTCTCATCTCTTTGAAGACGCGGATCGCATTCGGAACACCGGATTCGAGAACATCGTAGGTGTCTACGAGAAGAATGCAGGCTTCCGGATACATTTTCGCATACGTTTTGAATGCGGTGTACTCATCCGGGAAGCTCATGATCCAGCTGTGTGCGTGGGTTCCCTTGACTGGAACGTCAAACATCTGTCCGGTCAGGACATTGGAGGTTCCGATGCAG
>ENA-OPFT01001859-OPFT01001859.1-human-gut-metagenome-genome-assembly--contig:-NODE-1859-length-9763-cov-2.383601_pt1 | contig 9763 bp, 6 predicted proteins | sample MGYA00241714_ERZ501560 | MGnify/ENA primary metagenome ERZ501560 (study PRJEB25962, sample SAMEA2042392) | human gut metagenome | biome: human gut; feature: human-associated habitat; material: faeces...
GTCGGTCCCAACAGGAAGAAGGAGCCGATGGGCTGTCCCGGTTTGTTCATGCCGCTACGGGATTCAAGGATGGCGTCCGTCAGCGTTTTCAAAGCCTGATCCTGTCCGACGACGCGTCGCCGCAGATACTCTTCCATATTGAGTAGCCGTTCTTTCTCCTGTGATTGTATCTTGCCGATAGGAATGCCTGTCTTGCTGGCGACAACGGCGGCCACCTCGTAGACGCCTACCTCCTCTATTTTCTTTTCGGCAAATTGAAAGATGGCGTTCAATGCGTTTCGCAGATAAGCGGCGAGTTCTTCATACTCCTGTAATTCATGGATATCCGCCTCGTCAGGGATGACACCTAAAAGGATAGGGCTTAATTTGTTGTGCATCAGGAAAAGCAGCGTTTTCAGCTCTTCCGTCTTTTCATGGCTCTCTTTCTCTCCCTTTTCTATCTCATCCAATCTGGACAGCAAAGCCTCCGTGTCCTTTTTCCCTGTTTCATTGACCATCTTGATGGCGGAAAGCGTCATATCCAGCAGACCGATGGCGGAGTCCGGCAGACGGCGGTCTTTCACGTACCGCTTGGCAAGACGTACACATTCGGCTACGGCATCGTCGCAGATCCTTACCTGATGGTAGTCCACATATTGTTTCTGCACGGAGTGCAGCATCTGGATGGCGGACTTTATGTCCGGCTCGCTTATCTGCACGGTTTCGAAACGGCGGCTGAAAGCATGGTCCGGCTCAATGATCTTGCGGTATTCGTCAATGGTGGTGGCGCCGATGACGGCGGTACCGATCAGAACCGGCTTGGCCGTTCGACAGTTCGGGTTTCAAGACATTTCCCGCACCGGAATTTCCTTGCCGGTTGTCCAGCAGTACGTGGATTTCGTCAATAAACAGGATGGCATTGTCAATATTCCGCAATTCTTTCAGGATGTTTTTCAGGCGGTCCTCAATCTCTCCTTTATAGGTGGCTCCGGCGATCAGGGAGGCGTTGTCTAACTCGAAGACACGGGCTTCAGCCAGGAACGAAGGCACCTTATGGTTGACAATATCCCAGGCTAACCCGTAAACCAGTGCTGTTTTTCCCACACCGGCATCGCCGACTATCAGGACATTGGACTTGCTCCGGCTTCCCAGTATCTCCATGACCATACGGTTCTCACGGTCGCGGTTGATGACCGGATGCAGCCTGTTTGCCGCAGCCGCGGTAAGGTCCACGCAATACTTTGCCAGAAAAGAGGACGAGGCGGAGGCCGTAACATAGGCATCCGCAGTGGCGGCAGGAGAACATACCGGCTGTCCGTTTCCTATATATATGGAATGGATATCCTTTTCCAGAATGGGGAAAGACCTGAGCTGGTCACTGGAAAAAGCGACACCGGGCTTTGTCAGTGCCAATAGCACGCAGATGGGATTGATGTCGAACAGCCCGAACTGGATTCGTGCGTCATCGGCGGCTCGGAAAACGGAGTCGTTCTGCTCCGATGGCTTGATCTCGGACAACCGGGTGGATTTCGGGCATTGCTCGATGTACACGTCCGCCCACTCCTCCAGATAGCCTAAATCCTTACCTATACTTATTATAAAATCTCGTAGCCCTACATCCTTATGAAGTAGAGCCTTCAACAAATGCGAGGGAGTATAACACTCGTTCGCATTTTCACGAGCCACTGCAAGTGCTATGTTAAGCGCAATTTTTACAGAATCATCAAGATTAATGAAACCAACTCCTGTATCCATAATCATTAAGATTTAAAAATTGCGCAGGAGAACATTGCAAATATAAGGCAAAAAAAATAATCCAGCTATTTTTGACCGTTGTTTTTTTATGCTTGTGAGCATGTTTCCAACAAAAACAAGAAAAAATCCTCGAAAGTTCTTTGTAGTTTTCAGAAAATGCCATATATTTATTGGGCGCAGAAATTGAAGGACAAAGACAGGGTAACAACAGACCGCCTCTGACCGGATATTTCAAAATCAATTTATTGTTTAATTTAAAACTTTGAGACTATGGCATTTAAAGCGTCATTTAAGTTCTCGGACTCAAGAGAGTTTGATGTATTGAACTGGAGAGTCAAGTTCAATCGTGATGTGGACCCCAAAGGTCGTCCGGCATCTGACATTTATGGTGGCACAATCTATGTGGAAGTCGAATCGACTCCCGATACCATTGTGCTGGATAAAATGTTCAAGCAGTACCAGCCTGTAAACGGAAACATCGTCTTCAAGAAAGCGGATGAGGATGCCAAAATGAAGGAACTGGTGTTCGAAAACGGTTACGTGGTAGAGTATGAGGAGGCACTGAATGTGGCTAACGCCTATCCGATGACAGTCAAGTTCGCCATTTCCGCACAGACCGTGAAAATGGACGAGGCTACGTTTACACAGGATTGGCCGGAAAACAACTAACGGTTGTTTCCTAATCAAAGTTTTAAGGTGCCGGAATATACCAATTCCGGTTATTTCGGCACCAAAAAACATACCGACTGGTCGGTTTAATAATTGAAATTCATAGTTTAAGATAGTATGGGAGCAAGTTTTCTGAATTTGGTGGCTACTAAAGTGACCGTGAAAGGAGAAGAGCAGAAGTTCGTTTCATTGTGTCTCCGTCAGGGTTTTAACCGGCATCACACCTTTACCGTGGTGGTGAATTATCTGTCGCCTAACAATACGTTCCAACAAACCCCGGAAAAATTCATCGGTTACATCGGGGAGACCGCCAGCATTTCGTTTGCCCACAAGCAGACGGGTGAAAGTTATGATTTCGAGGGTGTCATCACTCGGGTGGAAATGGTTGGAAGCATGGGTGAGACAGGCGGAGTGGCCATTCATGGAGCAAGCCCTACGATACTCTATGAGAACAACAGGACACTCGACTCATGGATGGACCAGTCCCTTTCCACCATAATAAAGGAGGCGACACAGGAATATGGAAAGGTCAACCTGGTTTCCAACCCCAAGTATGCGACGCCTATACCTTATATGGCGCAGTATAATGAGAGCGTCTTTGACTTCATGAACCGCCTCTCGGCACTCTATGGGGAGTGGTTCTATTATGATGGGACAAAAGTGTATTTCGGAAAGCCGGAGAAGGACAATACGGAGAAAATCGTTTACGACATGGATCTGGAAGAAGTGCGTTTGGTTGCCAACCTGATACCGGGAAAATCTGCAAGATACGATTATGTAGCGCAGGAGAACAAACAGCATAATGCAGATACGCCCGCCAAACCGGATGGTATGAACGATCTTCAGTCCATTGCGCACGGTTGCTCCGAAAAGGCATACGCCGCAAAAACAACCTCGGCAGCCAATCCTCATATAACGGACAAGGCAGGATTGGACGAGCAGATGAAAGTCGTCAGAAACGAATCTGGAGCCAATCTGTTGAATATAAAGGGTATAGGAAAGACTTGTCGGATCAGGATCGGCGAAATCATTGATGTCTCTTTCCCTGACAGGATGGGTCTGTCTCCTTTAGGAAAGTTCCGCATTGTCGAAGTCGTGCACGAGGTACGCCGTGACGGACACTATACGAACTCCTTCGTCGGTATTCCGGACGGTACGGTACATATCCCTGTCCCCGATGTGAGGCTTCCGCTGGCGTTGCCGGAACTGGCTACGGTAAGGAAGAACGATGATGAGAAGGGGCAGGGACGCGTGAAAGTAGCTTTCGACTGGCAGAAGAATGATAAGACAACCAATTGGATCAGGATGCAGAGTCCGAATGCGGGAGTAAGCGATGCGGTTCCCAAAAATCGCGGATGGGTATTTGTCCCGGAAGTCGGAGACCAGGTCATGGTCGGCTATGAGCACGGCAATCCGGATCGCCCTTATGTAACGGGAGCTATGTTCCATTCCGCTTCGGGAAAAGGTGGCGATGAGAACAACAAGACCAAAAGCATCATCACACGCAGCGGTAACGCCATCGTTTTCGATGATGAGACGGGAAGTATCGTCATTACTGACCGGACGGGAAAGCAGCTGATTCTGCTGGACGGCACGGATGCCATTACCGTCATGGCGAAAAAAAGCGTTACCATTACCAACGAGGATGAATCGGTCATCATAATGGACGAAAAGTCGATAGGCTTGCAGGCGGATACCATTTCCATTGAAGGCAGGAAAAGCGTGACGTTGTTGTCCGGCAACGAGAACATGGTACTCAGCAGCGAGAAGAATATAATCAGTGGAAGCGGTACCAATATAAAAATGGAAGCGGCCAAAGAATATGACCTGACCACCCGGACTGGGACGCTCAACGGTACGAACCTCGTAATAGAAGGCACGGCGGATGTGGCGGTTTCGGGAGGAATGGTAAAAATCAATTCGTAATCCGGTTGGTTATGGGAGCATCTGCATCTGTTATACAGGAATATTACAAAGCGGTCGATTACTGGGCGGATATAGCCGGTAACAGGGACTGGAAACTGTCTGTATGGATTGTCGGTCAGAATGATGTGGACCTGGTGGACAGGTTTCTGGAAATAGAACGTTCTCCGGTAGGACGGTTCGACGATATATTCTTTCGTTTTGATACTCCGTATAAGGGGGATGACGAGGAATACGCCGAACAGCTCTGGCAGGAATATGCGGGTTGGTTCTCGGAAAAGGTTGAGGAGAAGTATGATATTCTCAGGGCTCTGCGGCACGACGGGCTGTTGAGGGAAGAATATACCCCCGATGTGTCGGTTGAACATACGGCGGGCAACTTGTGGAGAGAGATGTTGCGTTTCAAGGCATGTATCTCCCGGTTGGATGATGCCTTTTTCTGTCTGTACTTTCCTCCGGAACAGGAAAGGGGGTGCTCCCGGACAGGATGGTTCGGCAATGTGCTGAAAGAGGGCGTCCCGCAGGGAATCCGGATGACAACCATTGATTTGAGAGGGAACAGGAATGTCAGGCTGGACGAGTCCCGGGAGGTGGTTTGCATACGCCCCCGGTTCGATATGGCGGCGGCATTGCATAACCGGATGGCACGGTCGGATAGCGGTAATGACCTGATTGCGCCTGAAAACCGGTTCAAGCAGCAGGTGACGGTTGTCATGGATTGTACACAAAAGCAGGATTGGAAATTATTGGACAGGGAAATCCGAAAACTATTGGATATTTCCAAAGAAATGAAGGATACGAATATCCGGACTTCTGCTCTGTTCATAGCGTCTGAGGCGTGTTACGCGATCCGGGAATACAGGCATAGCATGAAGTACAGTGATGCGACCATCAAAGAGGCGGAGAAGGCGATGGAAAGTGGCGAAGCGGCAGGATACAGTTATTGGAAAATGGCCGTATCCATGAAAGCGGCGATTCTGACAGCCGGGAAAAAACGGGAGGAGGCGGTTGCCTTGTATGAAGGGATGGCACGGAAAGCCATCACGCAAAAAGACCCTTATTATGTCATGGAAGGCTACCGCATGTGTGGTTTCCTGCGCTACGAGGTTGGGAAGATGGAACAGGCTTTCGAGTATTTTTTGCTCGCCCTGTCCGGGGGGAGTTACCTTTCCGGGGAAATCAGGCGGAGTTCCACGTTCACTTACGCGGCACATCTGGCTCTTCACACAGGAAGACAGGTACGTTCCCCGCTTGATGTCTCGATTTTGGAAGGACAGCTCCGGGAGTGGCTCGGGGACGACTGGAAGGAATTGGTGGACAATCCGGACATGCAGCTGGCGAAGGCCAGAAGAAAAGGGGGTATTTTCAATTGACAGAGATTTAATTAACATATATTTTTAATTTAAAATTGAATAAGTATGGACCTTGGAAATTATGGAATCGGCGGAAACGAGGTGAAGATTGACGCTTCCGAAGGTATTGCGGAAATTCCACAAAACCGAACGTTATTGGTGGAACAGTTGACAAAAGACGAACCGGTGGCTCCCGAAGTGATCGCAGGCTTGACCAACATCGACGAAGTGTTTGCACATTTCCGGCCGGAAATAGATATCGAGTTCTCGGATGCGGAGGGGGCTCCCGTAGAGGAAAATTTCCGTTTTCAAAATGTCGGCGATTTTTCTGTCAAGAAGATGACGGAACAGAGTCCTTTCTTGTCCGGGCTGAATGCGGAGAAACAGTTTGCGGACAGGATGGAGAAGTCATTGCGCTCCAACAAGGTGTTGCAACGGGTACTGGAAAATCCGGAGACACGCGGGGCTTTCGTCAATGCGATTTCCGCCATTCTGGACGATTTGAAGAACAACGAGAAGTCTAATCCTGCTAATGAATGATAGTTATGAGCGAACAGAATACACAAAGAGAAGCTGCCGTACAGCAGCAACAGGCTGTGGCGCAGTCCAGAAATCTGAATGCAGAATTGCAGGTTCTGGCTAAGTTTGGAGGTTTTAATGTCCTGGAATCTTCCGTGGACGGCATACAGAACCTGAACCCGGAACGTAAGGCGCGGCGGAACATATTCCTTTCCGATCCTGAACGGGCGGGTGAGCGCAAGGAACTGAAAAAACGGCTGGAAATGTGGCTGGATATGCTGGAGGGTAACAAATCCATCAGCGAGATGGTGGAATTGTGCCAGAAGAAATCGGCGGCGGTATCCGGTCTGCTTTCCCAAAACCAGTTGAAGGCGGTAGAGGAGGTCAAGCAGTTGGAGAAGTCTTACCGCACGGTCATGCTCTTCTACAAGAATACGGATTCCGACAAGATCAAGAACATCTCCATCGTGAACGCTTCGATGGACCAGCTTACCGATTTGGACAATTCTTTCTTCATTGATGCCATTGCGAACGAGCTTCGTGCGAACTATGACCGGTTGGACTTGCGTACCAACTACTCTCTTTTGGTTATTCCCGGGTATTTGGGTTCCAACAAGGTGATTGAAAAATGGGCAAAGATAGCACATGACAACAAGGTAATGATTTACACCGATTTCGCTGATTTGGAAAAGCCGGATGACGTTATAGAAATGTTCTTTGACTCCAACCTTTCGGGAGGCGATGTGTACAAGTCCAATGTATGTATGACCTGCAATTACCTGGTGGGACGCGGACGTTATGCGGAACTGGGTGAAACGGAAGATTTGTTGATTCCTCCTTCTGCGGCGTTGGCGGGCAGTGTGTACAAGACGGTAATGGCACAGGTTACCGCCGGAAAGAAGTACGGTTCCATGAGTGAGGTGGACGGGGTTGCATTCAACCTGAAAAAGAGTGAGATCTCTGAAATCGAGAAGATTGGCCTGATTCCGATGGTGAAGGAGTACGGCAAGGTGATGGCTTTCTCTGCCAAGACTCTGTTCAATGGGGATAACCTGGGATTGCAGACCTATTCCGTGGTCCGTGTGTTCGACTGGGTGACGAAAGTGCTGATGGACTTCCTCAACCGCCGTGCCTTTGAAAACTGGAACAGCAAGGCGGAAAGGGATTTGCGTGGTCAGATCAGCAAGTTCCTGGACAGCATACAGGGACCCGGACGCTTGATTGAGAAGTTCAAGATTCTTCGTTTCGAGCGTGACCCGAAGCAGAAAGACCGCATTTTCCTCGACATTCACCTGACTCCTTATTTCCCGGCAAAGAGTTTTGTCATCAAGCTGGAAGGTACAAAAGGGGATGACGAGAACGACTGGAACAGCGATTATGCGCAGGATGCATAGATAAAGTCCTTTCTTAGACGGCCGGAGTGTTCCGGTTGGTGACTCCGGCTGTTTCCTTTTTTACATTCTAAAAATTTCTCACCATGTCAGATGTGTTCAAGAATATAGCTGACGCTACCGGCGATAGTAGTGTCAGACGGGGCTTTGCCGACCTTTTTGCAGACTCCAAGGCGGCTTTGGACGAGATTCAGGCAGGTTTGGGCGGAATGCTTCCTTCCATGCCGGGTATGCCTGTCGCCAAGTTCGGCGATCTGTCCATAGGGATAGACATGCATCCTACCGTTACCCCTCCCTCCCCCATCATGCCTGTACCTCACGTGGGTAAGGTGTACGACCTTATGGCGGACATCATGGCAGGCATAGCGGCGGCTATTCCGCCTGTGACCGGCGGAGTGGCGGGAGTGGCATGCAGCATCCTCAAGAGCATGGCCCCGTCGGTAAAGGTACACAACCAGTGGATTGCGCAGGCGGGTATCGGCATTGTGCATCTGCCTGCGTTCGTGCTGCATCCGGCTCCGTTGGTCAGCGGAATGTCCGAGTCGGAAATGTGGATGGGTAGTTCCACAGTCCTGGCGGACGGTGCGCCCTGTTCCACCCTCACACATCCGGCGCTCTCCTGCAATATCGTAGGAGTACCCACAATTCCCCGCAAGGGAAAGCCCAAGAAGGTGAGCAAGGCTTTGCTTGCTCCCACTTCCATGCTCTCTACCATCACATCGGTAGGCAAGCCTGTGCTTGTGGGCGGACCGCCTACCATTGACATATTCGCGTTGGCAATGAAGTTCGGGCTGAAGGGCTTGGGTAAAATGTGGAAGAAGATAGGTGACCAATTCCAGAACCTGATTGACAGACTGAGAAAGAACGGTATGAACAAACTGGCGGACATCCTCCAGCCCATAAAATGCAAGACATTCGGCGAACCGGTGGATGCTGCCACAGGCAGGGTATATCACACCAACGTGGATTTCGAGCTGCCCGGTCCCATCCCTATCGTTTGGGAACGCACCTATTACAGCGATGCCGCCGTGGACGGTCCGTTGGGGTATAACTGGCATCATAGCTACAATCTGGGAATACGGCAGTTGGAGGAAGGAGCCTTTCTGTTCCGCCATGCTGACGGACGGGAGTCTTTCCTGCCCGTACTGAAACCCGGAGATTCCTATTTTGACCGTAAGGAACAGTTGTCCTGGACGCTTGACGCTCGGGGTTATCAGCTTACAGACATCCGGGGACTGCAATACCGCTTTGACGGTCCTGAAAACCGTTTCGGCTACCGCATGGTGTCGGACATTTCCACGAAGGACGGGTTCCGGGTCCGCTTCGAATATGCTTCGGGGGGAAGGCTGGCAGGAATTATATCCTCACGGGGAGAATTCCTGAAAGTGGAGACCGACGAGTCGGGACGGGTACTCTGCGTATCTGTGGATCAGGACGGTGAGGAGGTGAAGCTGGTCCGCTATCGTTATGATGACCGGGGCGACATGGTGGAAACCATCGATGCGCTGGATGTCAGCAAGCATTTCATCTATTCCGGTGGGCACCTGCTGGTACAGCTTACCAACCAAGGGGGTATGTCCTTCCATTGGGAATATGAAGGTAAGGGGGAGAATGCCCGCTGTGTGCATACATGGGGCGATGGAGGCGTGATGGAATATTTCATCCGTTACGGCAAGGGATATACCCATATCCGCAACGGGGAAAATGCCGAAACCGAATATTATTACGGTGAGGACAAACTCATCTATAAGATAGTGGATGCCAACGGAGGAATTACCCGTCACCAATACAACAGCTTTCAGGAACTGGAGGTCACGGTCAATCCCGAAGGCTATACCCATAAGACCGCCTACAATGAGTTCGGCCGGCCGGTGCGGATAACGGACGAAAACGAGGAGGACACCTTCTTGGACTATGACAAAAACCGCAATTTGGTTTCACTCCGCACACCGGGAGGCAAAAGGCTTTCATGGGACTATGATGAACAGGATCGGGTCATCAGCCGTACCACGTTGAGCGGAGAAACAGTGAAATATGCCTACGAGGGAGGCGTGTTGCGAACCATAACGGACGGACTGGGGCGTGTCTATACGCTCACATTCAACGGACGTTACGATTTGGAGCTGCTACAGTTCCCCAACGGGCTGTTCCGTCGGTGGGAATATGACGGCAGGG